>Ga0194118_10000158_pt1 | contig 130742 bp, 130 predicted proteins | sample TA2MahsurfametaG_2_FD_148662 | JGI IMG/M metagenome (GOLD analysis project Ga0194118, IMG submission 148662) | Freshwater microbial communities from Lake Tanganyika, Tanzania - TA2015013 Mahale N5 surface | ecosystem: Environmental > Aquatic > Freshwater > Lake | place: Tanzania: Lake... | reverse complement strand
TATGACACGCAAGTCTGCCTGCCGGTGCTGCGTGAGGGTCTGGCGCGGGCGAAGCAGGTGAAGCGCGGCGGGTGACGGCAGGGGGCAGGGCTTACCTGACCCCGTGAATGAATATCCCGGCCCGGTAGGGCCGGGGTGGTGTGACGGGAGAGTTTGTTTTCTGTTGCGCCCCGTCGCCTTTGACCGGCTTGGTCTTTTGGCGATGAAGGCTCAATGCCCGTTTCGTTTTGGCGGCAAGATATGCTGACCTCGCGGGCCTTTTTGCAAGATTATGGGTGCTTAGGGGGCAGGTGAACCTCTGCCCAAATCACGCCATGGCATGCAGCTTCAGGCTTGGCCCATCGCGCCCAGACGTGCACACCGCAACCGCCACCTGTCTCGTTTGGGCCGAAGCTGCGGCATTCGCTGCAGTCAAATCAGTCTTGCCCGCAGCCGCGTTACCAAAACCTCCGCAAGGATCACCACAACAAGAATGGCCAGCAATATCGTCGCCACGCGATCCCATTGAAAGAAATTGATCGCGTCATCCAACACCACGCCGATGCCACCAGCACCAACAAGTCCAAGCACTGCACTTTCACGGATATTGATATCCCAGCGGAACAGCGCCACCCCAAAAAAGGCTGGAGCAATTTGCGGCCAGGCGCCTTTGAGCAGGACGTGGGTTTTAGGCGCACCGGTCGCTTCCAACGCCTCCAAGGGCCCCGGGGAGATTTCCTCCAAAGCCTCGGCGAGTAGCTTGCCGACAAAGCCAATGCTGCGAAAGGCGATCGCGAAGGTGCCGGCAGCGGCGCCTGGCCCGAAAATCGCCACAAAAATCAGTGCCCACACCAGTGAATTGACAGAGCGTGAAGTCACCAATAGCAGCTGCGCAAAAGCGTTCAGCCCGCGATAAGGGCAGATATTGCGTGCCGCCAGCAGGGCCAAGGGCACGGCAAAAATAAACGCGCACAAGGTGCCGAGTGAGGCAATATGCAGCGTTTCCACCAGCGCGTGATGCACCGCCGGATGGTAATGCCCAAGATCCGGTGGCCACATGCGCGCCAGCAAATCAAGCATCTGTTCTGGTGCATCAATCAGAAATTCTGGAATGATCTCCACATTGCGCACCGCCCAGGCTAGGGCGATCACAAGGGCGAAATACGCCGCCCAGCGCGTGAAGCGTTCCATTGGCGTGAAGCGCCGCCATTCGCGCATCAGGGCACTCATCGGAGGAGCGCCCGGATCCAGCCGGAAATTAGCTCGGCCACAAAAATAAGCGCAATGATGGTAAGCAGAATGGCGGCAACAAAATCATAATCAAAGCGCTTGAAGGCGGCGAAAAGCGTCCCGCCAATTCCCCCGGCACCAACAATACCGACCAGAGTTGAATTGCGTAGGTTTGAATCCAACTGATAAAGCGAAAACCCAATGAAGCGCGATGCAACCTGCGGAAGAACACCATAGACCAGCACGGCACCGAAGCTCGCACCTGTCGCTCGAATGGCTTCCACTTGTTTCATGGAGATTTCCTCAATTGCCTCGGCAAATAATTTGGCGATGAAACCCATGGAAGCGATGGTCAGCGCTGCCACACCCGCCAAGGCGCCAAATCCGATGGCTTTGACGAATAAGATCGCGACAATCACGTAGTGCAAGCTACGGCAGAAGGCGACGAAACCACGCGTAGCGACTGCCAGCGGCCATGGTGCGAGGTTGCGTGCCGCCATCAACCCGAGAGGCAGTGCCAGCAGAATGCCAAGCGCAGAGGCAATTACGGCGATTTGAAGGCTTTCCAGCAAGCCTTCAATCAGCAATTCCGCGCGGGAGAAATTGGGCGGCCACATGCGGGCGATAAAGCGCCCGGCCTCGCCAAAGCCAATTCTAAGCCGCGCCCAAGTAATGTCCAATTGGGCGAGCGCATAAATTGCATAGACCACCAGGCCAAGCCCGGTGGCGCGCGCGCCCCAATTCGGCGGAAAGGCGCGACGGTGAAGTGTGCTGGCGCTCACAGCCAATCCTCACCGCCATAGATCTGGCGGAGATGTTCCGGTTGCAAATCCTCGGGCGGGCCGTCGAACACGATCTCACCGCCTGCCATGCCGATGATGCGATGCGCGAAGCGCCGCGCCAGGTCAACATTATGGATATTCACCACCAAGGGCACATTGGCCGAGGCGGAAAGCCCAGTCATCAATTCCATGATTTCAACCGCCGTGCGCGGGTCGAGCGAAGATGTCGGTTCATCCGCCAGGAGCAATTCCGGCTGCTGCATCAGGGCGCGCGCAATGCCAACGCGCTGGCGCTGCCCGCCGGAAAGCGCATCGGCGCGACGCGTCGCCTGTTCTTGCAGGCCAACGGCATCCAGCAAGGCAAAGGCGCGCGCGATATCTGCTTCCGGATAGCGCCGCATCCATGCCTGCCAGAGCGAGACATAACCAAGCCGGCCAGAGAGCACGTTTTCCATGACGCTCAGCCGTTCGACCAGATTGTATTCCTGAAACACCATGCCGATGCGCCGGCGCGCCATGCGCAAACCGCGCCCGCGCATGGGCACAAGATCCTGCCCATTGAGCAGGATCTGCCCAGCGGTTGGCTCAACCAGCCGATTGATGCTGCGAAGCAACGTAGATTTGCCCGTGCCTGAAGGCCCGATGACGGCAGTGATGCCCTGCGGCGCAATGGCAAGGTTGATCCCGCGCAAGACCGGCTTGCCCGGGACATATTCCTTGACTAGGCCCTTGATAATCAGGCCCTGCATCGCGCCCGCGTGCATCACTGAGGACGCGCTGGTGCCGGGGCCTGCTGCTGCTGTTGCTGGCGCTGCTGATTTCGGCGTTGTTCCGCCTCCAATTCGCGTCGGCTTTCCGCATCAAACGCCGCACGGTTATAGGGCGCATTCACCGCATCCGCGACAGCGCGCACCGGCGCCCAATGTTCGGAATAGGTCGCCGGCCAGAAGCGATCATTGCCGCCCAGATCACGCTGCAAAGCTTCCGGGAAGCGATAATCAAAGAAGCATTTGCGGATGCGCTCCGCCAATTCCGGCTTCAGGTCATGCGACAGCGCGAAGGATGAGGTGGGAAAAGCATCGGATTGCCAAATGATGCGGAAATTATCGCGCCGCACCTGGCCACGCGCGACCATGCGGTTGAAAACGTCTGACGCCACCGGCGCGGCATCATAATCGCCGGCATTCACACCCATGACGCTGCGGTCATGCCCACCGGAATAGACCACGCGGTAATCCGTATCCGGCGTCAGCCCAAGCCCCGGGAAGAAAGCGCGCGGTGCCAGATTGCCGGAATTGGATGTGGCCGATGTATGCGCAACCCGCTTACCCTTCAGATCAGCAAGAGATTGAAACGGGCTATCGGCACGCACGAGGGTCACAACGCGGTAGCTTTCAAAAGCATCCGGATTGCCCTTGATGGCAAAGGGAACAGCGCCCGCCAGATTCACGGCGAAGGCTGTGGGACCAGTGGAAAATCCCGCAATATGCAGCCGGCCCGAACGCATGGCTTCCACCTGCGCGGCATTGCTGGTGACCTGAAAATAAACCACGCGGCGCCCGACGCATTGGCCGAGATATTCAAGCAGCGGGCGGAATTGCGTGGCGTAAAGCGCAGGGTCTTCCACCGGCGTATAGGCAAAGACCAGCGTGGAAGGGTCTCGCTGCCGCGCCGCATCGGCGGGCACATCGGCGACCATATTGCGATCAGCATCGCAATAGGCCTCATCCAAGGAACCACGGAAGGCGCAGACGATTTGCGCGCTGGCATCGCCGGCGGTGGCTGTAACAAGCGCCGTGGCAAGGCCGATGGCGCCAAGGCTTTTACGGAACATGGTGCTCTCCCTATACTGGTGTTTCGTCTTGTTTCCCGATGTGGCGGCTTTGTGCGCGCGCTGCAAGGTTTTCATCATGGCCGGACCAGAACCACCCCTTCCGGATCGAGCGTAACCATCACGGCATCGCCGGCGGCGCGGCGCTGCAGCCGGTCAGGATGGATTGCAAAAAGCTCTCCAACCGGGGTGGCAATCATGTATTCCGTATGCGCGCCCATATAGGTTGCGCGCGCGATCTGTCCGGCGATGCCGGGGCCGCTATCGGCAAGCCGGATCGCCTCTGGCCGGATCACCACATCGCAAGGCCCAGCCCCCAGACCACGATGCAGCAGCGTAAGCCTCAGCGCATCAAGCGCCACCTGTGCGGTATCGCCGGCGATGCTTTCGATACTGCCGCGCACATGGTTCGCCTCACCCATGAAGGTCGCAACAAATACATTCTCTGGGCTCGCATACAGCGCCTCAGGCGTGCCGCTTTGGGCGATTTCGGCATTGCGCATCACAACAATCTTGTCGGACACCGCCAAAGCCTCAGCCTGATCATGGGTCACGTAAACCACGGTCAGGCCAAGGCGCTGTTGCAGGGCGCGGATTTCTTCCCGCATGCTGCGCCTAAGCCGCGTGTCCAGATTAGAAAGTGGCTCATCAAACAACAGCACCGCCGGTTCCAAGACCAAGGCGCGCGCCACCGCGACACGTTGCTGTTGCCCGCCCGACATTTCCGAAGGCAGCCTTGCGCCAAACCCACGCAGGCCCACGGTTTCCAAAGCAGCTTCCGTGCGCGCAACGGCTTCCTTTTTTGCAAAGCCCGAGGATATCAGGCCGTAGGACACATTCTCCAGCACCGTCATATGCGGAAAAAGCGCATAGCTTTGAAACACCATGGAGACATTGCGTTTACCGGCGGAAAGCAGCGTCACATCACGTCCACCAATGAATAGCTGCCCGCCACTTGGTTGTTCTAATCCGGCAATCATGCGGAGCAGCGTTGTCTTCCCGCAGCCCGAGGGGCCGAGCAAGGTCACTAGCGTGCCGCCTTCAACAATCAGATCGAGCGGCTTCACCGCTTCCACCTTGCCATAGCGCTTGGCGATGCCTTCAAGCCGAACTTCGGCGGCCTTATTGGTCATTATGCGCGCCCTCTTATCGGTGTGGCGGTCTGGCGGCGGCCAAGACGCCTGTTGCCCACCAGCAGATTGATCAGGCCAATGGCTGCCATCATCAAGACAATCATTGCGCTGGAATAGGCGATGGCCAGCCCGTAATCGCCATTGATGACGCGGTTGATGATGAAGACCGTTGCCATTTCATATTGAGCAGAGACTAGGAAGATTACCGCTGAAACTGTCGTCATGGCGCGTACAAAGGCATAAACCAGTGCTGTGACAATGGCGGGCTTCAGCAGCGGCAGCACTACGGTGCGAAGGCTGCGGAAGGTGGAAGCGCGCAAAGTGACAGCCGCCTCATCCAGGGATTTGTCGAGCTGGCTCATCGCCGCAACGCCGGAGCGCACACCGACCGGTAAATTACGAAAAACAAAGCAGGCCACAAGGATCATCGCCGTACCAGTGATTTCCAGTGGCGGCAGATTATAGGTCAGGATATAGGCAACACCGATCACGGTGCCGGGCACGGCAAAAGTCAGCATTAGCGCGAATTCCAAGGCCGTGCGCCCGACAAAACGCTGGCGCGACAGCACCCAGGCGGCAAGCAACCCAAGCGCTGCCGTGATGGGCGCCGCAATCGCTGCAAGTCTGATGGTGGTAAAGAACGAATGCCAGGCACCGCCCGAGAATATCAGCGCGCCAGCCGGGCTCCATTCCAGCGCAAAGGCGCGCTGGAAATGGGAAAAGGTCGGGGTCCAATCCCGTCCCCAGACACGCACAAAACCACCCGCCAGCGCCATGGTGTAAACCGTGATGGTCAGCAGCGCCCAAGGCAGCGCAATAGCGTAAGCGATGCGCTGCACCGGTGCTGGCAATGGCGTCGGCAGCCCGACATCGCCCTTCCCCGTTAGCGAGACATAGGACCGGCTGCCAACCACAACCCTCTGAATAATGAAGGCGCAAAGCGCAATCACCAACATGATCGCGGCCAGCACGGCGGCGCGACCAAAATCCTGCTGCGCGCCAACCACGGCGAAGAAAATCTCGGTTGACAGTACACCGAAGGACCCGCCCAAGACAATGGGATTACCAAAATCCGCGAGGCTTTCGACAAAAACCACCAACCAGGCATTGGCGATGCCCGGCAGCATCAGGGGCAGAGACACCGCGCGAAAGGTTCGCATTCGACTGGCGCGGAGCGTTGAGGACGCTTCCTCCATTGCCGGCGAAATACCTTCCACAACGCCAATCAGCACTAGAAAGGCGGTTGGCGTGAAGGAGAAAACCTGCGCCAGCAACACGCCATCAAAGCCATAAATCCAGCGTCCCAATTGCAGCCCGAACAGGCTATCGGCCAATTGGTTCACAACGCCGGATCGGCCAAAAATCAGGATCAAGCCCAGGCCAATTACGAAGGGCGGCGTGATGATGGGCAGCACCGTCAACAGCCGCAAGGCGCGACGCGCGGGGAATTGGGTGCGCGTCACAATCAGCGCAAAGCAAAGTCCCAGCAGCGTCGCCGCCGTGGCAGTAGAGGTCGCCAGCACCAGCGTATTCCAAAACACGCCGCAGTTCACTGAGGAGGCAACGCAGCCAAGCCCCCAAATCTTGCGATCAAACAGGCGTGCCGCCATGGCATCCGCAACCCCCAGATCACCCTGCGGCGTGAAGATTTGCGCAAGGATTGTGGTGACCGGCCAGGCGGTGAAAATTACGATACAGGCGATCAGCACACCAACAGCGCCGGCAATGAAGCGATCACCTTTGAAAAAGCCGCGCAGCGCCAATCCATCCGTCAGCAGCACCAGAAAGCCGATAAAGCCAAGCGCGCCACCAAGCCCCATGCCGAATTGCCGATCCTTTAATTCGCCAAAGGCTGCCTCAAGGAAAGGGACATTCCAGCCTTGAATACCAATCGTGATTCCCTGGGCGATGATGGTGAATAACCCAAAACTACCCGCGATGATCAGCACCCGCCCACGCATCCGTGCATTGGCAAAAGGCAGCGCGCCGGGTAGCGCCAAAGCCAAGCCAGAAATAACTGGCCAGAACCAGAAGCGGCCGAAATACAGCGCTTGCCAAAAGGCAGAGGAGGCTTCCGCATCTTCTGAGCCAAGCCCGATAAGTGTCGCAAGGCTGACGCCATCCTGGTGCATATGCCACGGCAAGATCAGTGTGCCCAAGGCTGCGATCAACCAGAAAAACAAGCTACTGCCGAAGAACATGCGGTACGGGCTTCAGCGCGGGAGTGCGCCGACCTCCCTATCCCAACGCGCCAGCAGGCGGCGGCGCTCAGCACTCGCGCCAAAGTGGGCGTTGTCGTAATCAATGATGCGCGCGGTCGTCATATTCGGCGCGCCATCGGTCAGCGGCACGCGGCGATTGGCCATGGTTTGCAGCTTCTTCGCTTCCTGGGAAGCGGTAAGCTGCGCCTCGGCCGACAGCGCCCAATGATAGAAGCGCTGTGCAGCCGCCATATTGCGCGCGCCCTTGATGATGGACATGGAGCCGATTTCGTAGCCCGTGCCCTCACACGGCACGGCATGCCCCACCGGAAAACCTGCCGCGCGTTCTTCCGCTGCGTTGTGGACAAAGGAAATGGACAGCGCCGTCTCCCCACGCGCCACCGCCGTAATGGGCGCGGTGCCTGACCGCGGATAGGCATTGATGCTGCCATGCAGCCGGCGCAGAAATTCAAAAGCCGGGTCTTCGCCCATCATCTGCACCAGCGTAGCAATGACGATATAGGCGGTGCCGGAGCTATTTGGATTGGCCATCTGGATTTCGCCGCGATATTCAGGCCGCAGCAAATCCGCCCAACAAGTTGGCGCGGGCAGGTTCTTGCGCGTCAGCAATTCCGTATTGAAGCCAAAGCCCAGCACACTTGCGTAAACGCCAACCGTGCGGCCTTCTGTCTGGCGCCATTGCGCTTGCGCCCATTCATGCAATTCGGCAATGCGAGGGCTTTCATTGGCTTGCGTCAGCCCTTCCTCACCGGCGGCGACATGCGGATCGCCCGTGCCACCCCACCAGACATCGCCACGCGGATTGCGCGCCTCGGCACGGAGTTGCGCCAGCATTTCGCCAGTAGATTTTTGGGCGAGTGTCACGCGAATGCCGGTTTTCCGTTCAAACCCGCGCGCGATGGGCTGGCACCATTCGATGGTAGCCGAACAATAGAGATTGAGGCTGCCCTGCGCCCAGACCGGCGCAGAAAAGCCCATGATAACCACAATGATGAACCCCAGGATGCGCCTGATCATTCTTGACCTCCGGATTTTTAGCGCGGCAGCGAACCGATTTCCCTCTCCCATCTTTGCAGGATTTGCCTGCGGCGATTGCCCTCGCCAAAGGCGGCAAAATCATACTCAATCAGCTTCACTTGGCTCAGGTCCGGGATGCGCGGATCAGGTGTGGCATCCTTATGCGCCGGCACATGCCATTGATTGGCCTTGGGGCCGATATCCATCGCAGCCGGCGTCAGATACCAATCATAGAAGCGCCGCGCCTGCGCCAGGTTGCGCGCGCCACGCATGATGGACATGCAGGCAACTTCGTAAGACGTACCTTCAGACGGATAGACAAGATCAATCGGAAACCCCGCCTGCTGCATGGAAGCGACTTCCATATTGAAGCTGACCGCAAGCGCGGTCTCCCCGCGCGATACAGCCTGCATCGGTGCCGCGCCGGAACGTGTATAGGCATTCACATTGGGATGCAGGCGGCGCAAATAATCAAAGGCACGATCCTCATCCCAAAGCTGGATCAGCCCGGCAATGATTGTATAGGCCGTGCCGGAAGAATTCGGATTGGGCAATTGAATCTCACCACGATAGGCTGGGTTCAGCATATCAGCCCAGCTTCGCGGCAAAGGCAGGTTCTTGCGCGCCATCAATTCCCGGTTCCAGGCCAGACCAATCGCACCCGATGAAACGCCAACGCATCGTTCGCCGGACAAGGCATGCACGCGTTTCGCCCAATCATGCAGCCCCGCCATATTGGGCGAGGTATAGATTTGCAGCAGATTGCCCTCGGCTGCGGAGAAATGCGTCTCGGCCGAGCCACCAAACCAGATATCAGTGCGCGGATTTTGCGCCTCGGCACGGATTTGCGCCAGGATTTCGCCGGAGGATTTGCGCGTCATGGCAATGCGAATGCCGGTATCGCGCTGAAAGCCGGCGGCTATCGCCTCACACCAATCAGCGGCCGGCGCGCATACCATGGTAAGGTTGCCTTGCGCCGCAGCGGGCAAGGCAGAAAGGGCAACGGCCGCGAAGGCGGCCAACAGGCGAAGCGTTGAGTTCATGGCCTTTTTTCCCAGCGTTAACGTGGCAGCGCGCCGATATCGCGATCCCAGCGCGCAATCAGGCGCCGGCGTTCTGGTGCCTGGCCGAATTTCGCGAAATCATAGTCAATCAGACGAATTTTTGAAAGGTCCGGCGCATTGGGCGGCAGCGGTGCCGCGCGGTTTGACGGAGTTTGCAATTGCCCGCCCGCGTCAAAGCCAAGCTGCTGCGCCGGTGCGGTCAGCGCCCAATCATAAAACCGCCGCGCCTGCGGCAGGTTGCGCGCGCCGCGGATGATGGACATGGACCCGATCTCATAGCCCGTGCCTTCACAGGGCGTTGCATAGGCAACGGGGAAGCCGGCATTCCGTTCCGTCACCGCATCATGCACGAAGGAAAGCGAAACACCGGTTTCGCCGCGCGCCACGGCCTTGATGGGCGCGGTGCCGGAACGCGTATAGGCATTCACATTGGGATGCAGGCGGCGCAAATAATCATAGGCCGGATCTTCACCCAGGATCTGAACGAGTGTGGCAATGACCACATAGGCTGTGCCCGATGAATTCGGATTGGCCATCTGGATTTCGCCTTTGAAGCGCGCATCCAGCAAATCCGCCCAGCAGGCGGGCCGCGCGATATTCTTGCGCGCCAGCAATTCCGTATTGATGCCGAAGCCAATCGCGCCGGCATAGACACCAATCGCGCGCTGTTGGGATTGACGCCATTGCGTCAGCGCCCAGGGCTGCAATTGGGCGTTATTGGCGCTTTCATAGGCCTGGGTCAGGTTCTCCTCAGCGGCCGCAAGGTGCGGATCACCCGTGCCGCCAAACCAGACATCAGCGCGCGGATTCTGTGCCTCGGCCCGGATGGCGGCCAGGCTTTCGCCCGAACCGCGCTGCGTCATATTCACCCGGACGCCCGCATCGCGCTGGAAGTTCGTGACAATCGCCTGGCACCATTCATTCTGGACAGAGCAATAAAGATTGAGCTGGCCCTGCGCCTGCGCGGCTTGCCCGAAGCCGAGCACCCCCAGCGCCATCGCCGCCAAAGCCAGTCTTCTGGTGAACATGGTAAGCTCCCCTCCTGTTTTTTGACGCTTTTATAACAGTTTTATGACGCTTTCATAACAGCCTTTTGGCAAGGCCGAGGGGGCTTGGCAATGCCTGGCGTGAGGGCCCTGGGGCGCTCACGCCATGACAAATCGAATACGTTGGGGAACCTCTGATCAACCCTGCAATTAGCGTCGATTTTTTGTGGTCACGGTGATCCCGCTGAGGTTCCCTAAGATAACCCGCTCAAACACCCTCTCTCCCGGTGGCGCGGGACAGAAGCGCCAAATCTTCTCCCCCATCGCACCCAACCCCAAAAGACTGGCCGAAACCGTCCCATACCCGCCATGCAGCGGCACTTTGAGCGTCGCGGCCAAATCGCCCTCATGGCTGTCATCGGCCAAGCATTCTTCCCAGGCGCGCCAATCATCCTGCGCGGGATCGGGCGCAGCCGCAGCGCGGAATCGCGGCAAGTGGCGCCGCGTGCGCGGGTGGCTTTCATCATTTGGCGGGTGGGATGTCACCATGGAAAGCCCGGGCGCCAGCAGCCTGGCTTGCGGGCGCCCTTCGCCCAAGGCTTCGATGTAAAATGCGCTGCGTTGATCAGCCACTACGAAGTTGAAGGGCCGCCAAGCGCCGGCATCAAGCCGCGTGATGGCCTCCGTCGCCGCTTCCGCTGTCTCTGCTTTGGCGCCCATCAGCGGCAATTCGCCTCGGCTTCGTTTGCCCGGCGCCGGGCCAAGGCTGCCGGGACGGTTCAAGGCCGCCGCCAGCACACCATTCGGGCCAAGCGCCATCCAGCTGCCGCCCGCGCTGCGGTCCCGCCCCCCGATCACGCCGGGATAATCGGGCCACCAGGCCGCCGGCGCATCCCAGGCGCGATCCGCCTTTTCATCCCGATTGGCGGCAATCAGCATCGGCCATGTGTGATCAGGCCGGTTAAGCAAAATCAGCGTGCACATTCTGGCCGGAATCTGCGCCGCGCAGCGGCGGCGCGCAAGCCGGGATCAGAAGCGGAAATTGAGCGAAATGCCTGGTCGCCCGTAATGTCCGTAACGCGGATAAGGCGCCGGCGCGTAATAGACCTGCGGCAGCGCGTAGTGATAGAGCGGCGGCGGCATGTAATACACGGGCGGCGGAACGTAATAGACACGCGGCAAAGCATAACGCACTGGGGGCTGTATGATCACCACCTCTCCGCGTCCACGCGGAGAATGATAACCATAGCCATAACCATATTGCGGACGCGCCGCGGCAGGGGCAGCGGAAAGCGCCACAGCGACCATTCCTAGAGCCAGCACACCAAAAAGACGGAGCCATAGTGTCACGGTGCCACTTCTTTGAGGTTCTCAGTATGCTCCCACCTCACGGCAGAAAAAAGGTATTCTCACAAATCCAGCATCATCGGTTCCAAGGCATCGCCAAGCGCGATATTCCCGCCTTCCAACACTTCCGCATAAACCCCCAAATCTGCATGGCCGAAATGCCGGCGCAGATCGCGCGGCGGGTCGGCATCACGCGCGGCGGTTTCCGGGTTCACCTCGGTCGCCGCACAGCGCACGATGCGCTTCACCACCCTCAGCCGCACCCGGCCGATCTGGATTTCCTGGCCGATCCAATCAAACTCCGCCCAGGGGCGCCCGCCCGAGAAATAGAAATTCGCGCGGAAACGCAGCAGGTCCAGCGCCATGCCGGCCTTGGCTTCCAGCGCATGCAGGCTGGATAGGCCGATGATGGAAACCACCTTCATCGCCACATCGGAAAAGCGATGGCCGGGGGCTTCAATGAAGCGGGGCTCGCCACGCGCTTCCGGGCCCAAGAAATCCGTCAAATAGCGCGCGATGGCCGCCTTGCCTGCCTCGCTTCGCGTATCGCCCAGAAAGGGCGCAGCGCCCGGGGAGCGGATGGCGAGGCTCCCGTCATGCGGGTCAAAGGCCGTATGCAGCAGGGCGAGGCGTTCATTGGCCATTAGGCAGCCGAAATTGCGCTTGGAAAGCCAGCGCGGCGCCGCCACATCAAAAAGTGCGTCCCCCTGGGCAAGGGCGAAGCGCCGGTCATGTGCCAGCATCTCCCCAGGCGTCAGCGCCACGGCTTCCAGCGCTTCTGCCGAAAGCCCCTTCACCGGGTAGCGGTAGATCTTTTCGATACGCATTGGGCTCCCCCTTGAAGCAGATCAAAGACAGATACCACATATCGAGAAATCTGATGCCATTCGTCGCCCATTCGGGGGCGAGGGGCATCGTCCGCTCAGGAGAGGGAACACATGGATATCGAAAAATTTACCGACCGCGCCCGCGGTTTTCTGCAAGCGGCGCAAACCATTGCGATCCGCGAATTCCACCAGCAGGTGACGCCCGTGCATCTGTTGAAGGCGCTGCTGGATGACCCGGAAGGCGTCGCGAGCGGCCTGATCCGTGCCGCCGGCGGTGATCCGCTTCGCGCCAAGAACGCAGTGGAAAACTTCATGACCCGCCTGCCAAAAGTGACCGGCGGCGGTGCTTCCGGCCAACCCACCTTCTCCGCTGATATCGTGCGTATCCTGAGCAATGCCCAGGAACAGGCGAATCGCGCCGGCGATGCCTTTGTTGCGCAGGACCGTGTGCTGGTGGCTCTCGCCGGCAGTGAAGGCGATGCCGGGCGTGCGCTCCGCGTCGCGGGGGCCGAGCCTGACAAGCTGGAAAAGGCCATTGCGCAAATCCGCAAGGGCCGCACGATGAATAGCCAAAACGCCGAAGACATTTTTGATGCGCTGAAGAAATACGCGCGCGACATCACGGAAGTCGCGCGTCAGGGTAAGCTTGACCCGGTGATTGGCCGTGAAGAGGAAATCCGTCGCGCCATTCAGGTGCTGGCGCGCCGCACCAAGAACAACCCTGTGCTGATCGGTGAACCCGGCGTGGGCAAAACCGCGATTGTGGAAGGGCTGGCGCTGCGCATTATCAATGGGGATGTACCGGAGGCGCTAAAGACCAAGCGCGTAATGGCGCTTGACCTGGGTGCGATGGTAGCTGGTGCGAAATATCGCGGTGAGTTTGAAGAACGCCTGAAGGCCGTGCTGGCAGAAACCACGCGGGCTGAGGGCGAAATCATCTTGTTCATTGACGAGATGCACACGCTGGTCGGCGCGGGCAAGGCGGATGGGGCGATGGATGCATCAAACCTGTTGAAGCCTGCCCTGGCGCGCGGTGAATTGCATTGCATTAGTGCCACCACGCTTGATGAGTACCGCAAGCACGTTGAAAAGGATGCGGCGCTGGCGCGGCGCTTCCAGCCGGTTTTTGTTGGTGAGCCGAGCGTGGAAGACACCATCTCCATCTTGCGCGGCATTAAGGAAAAATATGAACTCCATCACGGGGTGCGCATTGCCGATGGCGCGCTGGTGGCCGCCGCCACCCTGTCCAACCGCTACATCACGGATCGCTTCCTGCCCGACAAGGCGATTGATTTGGTGGATGAGGCTTCATCGCGCCTTCGCATGCAGGTAGATAGCAAGCCCGAGGAGCTGGACGTGATTGACCGCGACCTCATGCGCCTCAAGATTGAACGCGAAGCGCTGAAGAAGGAAGATGATGCGGCATCGCGTGATCGCCTCGCCAAGCTTGAAAAGGAATTGGCGGAGCTTGAGGAAAGCTCAGCCGCCATGACCAGGCGTTGGGAATCCGAAAAGGGCAAGGTGGTTGAAAGCCAGAAGCTCAAGGAAGAATTGGACAAGGCGCGGACCGAGGTTGAATTGGCCCAACGCCGCGGCGATCTGACCAAGGCTTCCGAACTGCTCTATGGCGTTATTCCCGGCATTGAAAGGAAGCTTGCGGATGCCGGCAATGGCGATGCCAAGCTGGTGAATGAAGCCGTGACCGAAGAAGGCATTGCTGCCGTGGTCAGCCGCTGGACCGGGATCCCGGTTGAGAAAATGCTGGAAGGCGAACGCGCCAAGCTGCTGCGCATGGAAGATCAGTTGCGCAAGCGCGTGGTTGGTCAGGAAGAAGCGCTTGAAGCGGTATCCAAAGCCGTGCGCCGCGCGCGCGCCGGTTTGCAGGACCCCAATCGCCCGATTGGTAGCTTCCTGTTCCTCGGCCCGACGGGTGTCGGCAAAACGGAATTGGTGAAGTCGCTCGCTTCCTTCCTGTTCGATGATGAACGCGCAATGACGCGCATTGACATGTCTGAGTATATGGAAAAGCACGCGGTATCACGGCTGATTGGCGCGCCACCTGGCTATGTGGGTTATGAGGAAGGTGGTGCGCTAACGGAAGCCGTGCGTCGGCGACCCTATCAGGTGATTTTGTTTGATGAGGTCGAAAAGGCCCATGATGATCTCTTCAATGTGCTGTTGCAGGTGCTGGATGATGGGCGGCTGACGGATGGTCAGGGGCGGACGGCTGATTTCCGCAACACCATCATTGTGCTGACCAGTAATCTTGGTGCGCATGCCATCGCAGAATTGCCGGAGTCCGCCGATATCGAAGCGGCGCGGCCTTCAGTGATGCGTTCGGTGCGCGAACGTTTCCGGCCGGAATTCCTCAATCGGTTGGATGAGATTGTGCTGTTCCGCCGCCTCGCGCGTGGGGATATGGCGGCGATTGTGGATATTCAGCTGCGCGGCCTGCGCCGGTTGCTGGAAGATCGCAAAATCACGCTCTCCTTGGATCAGGCAGCGCGGGAATGGCTGGCGGAAGCAGGCTATGATCCGGTTTATGGTGCGCGTCCCCTGAAGCGCACCATTCAGCGGAACCTGCAGGACAAGCTGGCGGGGCTGCTGCTTGAAGGCAGCGTGAAGGATGGCGAGAGCCTGACGGTCACGGCCAGCCCTGATGGGCTGGAAGTGCGCCATGCCGCACCGGAGGCAACCCAAGCCGAAGCCGCCTGAATAGGGCTTGATCAGGCGCCGTATTCGCGCACGCCTTGGGCCATTCGAGCAGGGGGTATCACAAATGCGGCGCAGGGCTTTTCTCGGAACAGGTGTTGCGATGCTGGCGGGGGCGGCGCAGGCGCAGCATGACGGGCATCACGGTGCGAATATTCCGGCGGATCAAATGTCCGCCTTGCGCGGGCCCAATCCGCAGGCGCTGACACCTGAGCAATTGGCGCAGCGTGTGGTGACCAGCCCCGCACCGGCTGGTGTGCCTGGGCGTTGGGTCTCGCGCGCCCCATTGCCACTGCCGCGCAGTGAAATGGCCTGGGCCACCGCCTGGGCGGGTAAGCTGCATGTCATTGGTGGCTATGCGCAGGGGCTTGTGGATCAGCCCTATCACCATGTCTATGACCCGGCGACGGATCGCTGGCAGGAAGCCGCGCCCTTGCCACGCGGCGCCAATCATGTCGGCGTGGTGGCCGATGCGGGACGGATTTACGCACTGGGCGGTTTTACCCAACAGAACCGCGCCTCTGACACCAAGGCCTTTGTCTACGATGCGGCCGCGGATCGTTGGTCGGCCATCGCGCCCATGCCGCGCCCGCGTGGCGCCGGCGCTGTCGCCGCCGTGGGTGGCAAGATTTATCATATCGGCGGCGCAACTGACCCCGCGCCCGAACGCGCCAGTATTTCCTGGAATGAGGTTTACGATCCGCAGACGGACAAATGGACGCTGCTCCGCCCACTGCCGGCGGGGCGTGATCATGCGGGCGTGGTGGTCTGGGAAGGGCGCATTCATGTCGCTGGCGGGCGCTTCAACACCTTTGAAAGCAACACCGGCCTGCATCACGTCTATGATCCCGCCAGCGATACCTGGCGGCTACGCGCGCCAATCCCAACACCGCGTTCCGGCCATGGCATGGCGGCGCTGCGCGGGCGTTTCTGGTGCATGGGTGGTGAGGAAAGGCTTTATGACGCGCAAAACCGCCCGATTGATCGCGTGATCGGCACGGTGGAATCCTATGACCCCGCCACCGATAGCTGGCAGCATCACGCGCCCATGCCGACCCCGCGGCATGGTTTGGGCGCGGCGCTGATTGGCGATTGGATTTATGTCGCGGGTGGCGGCCCGATTGTCGGCGGCGGCATCCAGACCGCGGTGCATGAGGCGTTCACGCCAGAGTGATGGGTCGCCTCAAAACCCCGCCAATTTCAGCACCAACCCCGCCAGCGCGGTGAAGCCAAGGCTGCGAGTCAGGCCTTGCTTCATCGGGAATAGCAGCACGGCAGCGAAGACCGCCAGCGCCAGTGCTGCCGGGTCAAGGCTGGTCAGTACCGGCAGATCAAGCCTGATTTGCCCGAAGCTGCTGACCTGCACATCGCGGAAAATCACACGCAGCCCAAACCACAGTGCCAAATTGGCGATCACACCCACCGCCGCCGCCGTCACCGCGCCCAAGGCGCCCTTCAATCGAGGCGCGGCGTGGAGTTTTTCAACAAAGGGCGCGCCCAGAAAAATCCAGGCGAAGCAGGGCGCGAAAGTGACCCAAAGCGTCAGCACACTGCCCGCCACACCGCCCAGCACACCATCCACGCGATAGCCCGCGAGGAAGCCCACAAATTGCAGCACCAAAATCAGCGGCCCGGGCGTCGTTTCCGCGAGGCCGAGGCCCGCCAGCATTTCGGGCGCGGAGAGCCATTGGTAATGCTCCACGGCTTCCTGCGCGGCATAGGCGAGCACCGCATAGGCGCCACCAAAAGTCACCACCGCAAGCTTGGAAAAAAACCAAGCAATATTGCCATAAACGCCCGATCCCAGCAGCAGCACAACGGGCCAGAGCCAGAGGGCGAGCGCAATCAGCCCACCGCGCCGCGCAGCGCCGGCCATGCGCGCTGGGCGTTCCGGATCGGCGGCGATGGCGGCATCCAATAGCGCCGGCGGGCCATCCTTCGCGGCACTATGGCCCGCACCGCTGAAAGCCTGGGGCAAAGCAAAACCAATCGCGAGCGCGCCCAGCACCACCAGCGGAAATGGCACATTGAACAGCGCAAGTGCGGCGAATGCGGCGATGGCAAGTGCTATCGGCGCCGGCCCTTTTAGCGCGCGCTTCGCCACCCGGATGAGCGCTTCCACCACCAGCACCAGCACCGCGCATTTGAGGCCAAAGAACAGCGCGGCGACGACCGGCACATTGCCCAAGGTTGCATAGATGATGGACAGCGAAAGCATCACCGCCGCACCGGGCAGGATGAATAGTAACCCCGCCACCAGCCCGCCACGCACGCCATGCATCAGCCAGCCGAGATAGGTTGCCAATTGCTGCGCCTCTGGGCCCGGCAGCAGCATGCAGAAATTCAACGCATGCAGAAAACGCGCATCGGATACCCAATGGCGCTGTTCCACCACTTCACGATGCATGACCGCAATCTGCGCGGCCGGCCCGCCGAAGGACAGCAAACCGATGCGGAGCCACACGCGCAACGCCTCGGCAAAGCTGGGGAAGGCGGGAAAAGAGGTCTGGTTCATGGGGTTCTCGGTCCGGGCCAGTTATGGAACACTTCTACCGCATCTCGCGCCAAACGATAAAAGGCATCGTATAGCGCCAAGCCAGCGTCCAATTGCCTCAAATCATCGGGATACATGCGTGACAAGCCAAGCGATACGGCGAGTAACCCCGCAGCTTTTGGCGCCAAATCCAAGCGGGCGGTATCAGCGCCGCGAATAGTCATCGCCAAGCGATCCAGCGCCGCTGTGTGCAAGCCAGATTCATCCAGCATGACATCGAAGGTGCAAAGAGACCCACGATGCGACCAGAACAGGCCCTCAATATCAAAGGGCGTTGCGCCGAAGCGATCCGCCACGGCAGCGACTTCAGGGGCAGCAGCGAAAAGAAAAACAGCGCTGGGATCAATGAACCGGCGAATAAGCCAGGGGCAGGCGGTGCGATCTACCTTGGGGCGCGCCCGCGTGACCCAAAGCGTATGGCCTTGCGCAAGGCGCGCCGGCACATGCTCAGGCTTAACGAGAGGCAATTGGGCGGCCGCCCACGCCTCAAATCCGCCCTCAAGCTTTTCGGCGGTAATGCCAGCATGACGGAGCCAAGCGGCCACGCCCTCGCTCAGCTTCAGGCCCTATTGGCATGAAACAACCACGTTCCGGACAGTGAATTCGCCGGCCCAGGTCGGAACACTGCGGAAATGGCGCGCGTTAGCGCCTGGAAGGCAGCGGAGATCGGCGGCAACATCTTCGGCTATCCGGACATCAAGAATAACAGGCGCATCAGGCAGGCCAATGCGCCGGGATAGTTGCAAAGCGGTCATGGTAGTGGGAGACGCCATTGTTGCGTCCTCTCCAAACAGGAGTGAGGGTCGCGATGCTTGGGCCTGAGCCTCACGGCGCGATTGCGAATTACCCTTTCCTCTCAGGGTGAGGCGACGCTCCAATAAAAGTCAAGAGCGGCGTTACTCCGCCGCGACCGGTGTGAGCAGGCTTTCGCCCGGCTTCAGGCGCGTGAAGTCAACCTTCAGCCATTGCAAAACCACGCGCCCGCTTTCCAGTCGCACGGATGTTGCAGCAAGCCCGGCGTGGTCATCGCGCGTTTCCGGAAAATCTTCTCGCCAATGCGCGCCACGTGATTCCTCGCGCGCCTCGGACGCCACCACAATCGCGCGGCTCACCAACAGAAGCGATTTTAGATTGAGCCAATCATGCCAGGTGAGGTTGAAGGCGCGATTGGCGCCATCAACACCGGAAGCATCAAGCTCAGCCTCCAAGGCATCCAGCGCGGTGGTCGCTTCAGCAAGCCCCGCCGCATCGCGCAGAATGCCGGCCTTGTCCCACATCATTTCCTGCAAGGCATGGCGCAGTGGCGATAGGTTGCGCGTCGGTCGCGCGAAGGGCGCTTCAAGCGCGGCAACCGCAGCATCCAACGCGTTTGCATCGGGCGGCACCAGCGCCCCTTCGCGTGGCACCCAGGCGGCCATGGTATCGCCGGCAATGCCGCCAAATACAGTGGAATTCGCAACCCCATTGCCGCCCAAGCGATTGGCGCCATGCACACCGCCCGTATCCTCACCGGCTGCGAAAAGCCCTGGTGAGGCCGTGCTGCCATCCGGGCGGAATACCACCCCGCCCATCATGTAATGCGCAGTCGGCACCACGGGCACGCGGCCGCCGGCCAGGTCAAAGCCCATATCGGCGCAGCGTTCGACCATGCCCTTGAATTCGCGCCGCACGCGTTCCGGTCCTAGGTGCCCCATTTCAATCCAAAGCCCGCCCGCATCGTTCACATTGCCGGCAAGGATTTCGCGCTGCATGGAACGGCTCACGATATCGCGCGTCGCACGTTCAGCGCGTTTGTCGTATTTCGCCATGAAGCGCTTGCCATCACCACCCAGCAAATAGCCGCCCGCGCCGCGCAAGCCTTCCTCAATGATCGTCCCCGTCATGCGCGTGCCTGGGCCCGCCAGCACGCCAGTCGGGTGGAATTGCACCATTTCCATATCGCGCAAAGGCAAGCCGGCGCGCAGCGCCATCGCCATGCCATCACAGGATTTATCGCCTGATGGCGTGTGGTATTTATACATGGTGGGCCCACCACCGGTGCCGAGCATCACGGCCCTCGCCTGCAGAAACACTAAACCGCCTGAGCGCATATCAATCAGCAGCACACCCGAAAGCCGCGCGCCATCCGCGCTTGGAATAAGTGCCACCGCGCGATGTTCTTCCAAGCGCTGAATGCCATGCGCCCAAATCTGCTCCGCCAGGCGATTGACAATCTCAATCCCGGTCAGATCACCCTTATGCACAGTGCGATCAAAAGTCTGTCCGGCAAAGGCTTTCTGGTGAATGGTACCATCGACATTGCGATCGAAAAAACAGCCCCAGCGATTTTCCAATTCACGAATGCGCCGCTGCGCGTCGACCACAAGCGTCCAGGCCAAATCCTGGTCATTCAGCCATTTGCCGCCATCAAGCGTGTCCATGAAATGACGCTCAGCGGAATCGCCCTCGGCAATCGCGACATTATAGCCGCCCTGCACCATGCGCGTGCAGCCGCACTTGCCGAGCAAGCCCTTCACCGCAATGGTGACTTCCAGCGCGGGATTGCCGGCCTTGGCGTGAAGGGCCGCGAGCAACCCCGCCCCGCCCGCGCCCAGCACCAGAATATCCGTGCTGCGACGTGTAATTTGCGCGGGCATTACGACGCCCCCATTTTTTCAAGCACTGCCTGGCGCCTGCGCGCCGCTTCATCATTCACCGTGGCGAATAGGCTGCCGCCAAGGCTATCCATCGCCACCAGCAATGGCCCAAAACCCTTGATGCGGAATTTGTAGAGGCTTTCGGGATTGAGATCATCCATATCCACATCCTCCACCGCTTCGATCCAGGTGGTCTGAAGCGCCGCCGCACCACCAACCACGGCGAGATAGGCGCCGCCTAAATCACGAAAGGCGGCAAGTGATCCATCGCGCAGGCCGCCCTTGCCGATGATGATCCGCACCCCTTCGCGTTCCATCAGCGGGCGGGTGAAGCGTTCCATGCGGTCAGATGTCGTGGTGCCGACACATACCGCCTCATACCCCGAATGATTATTGCCGACGCGTTCCACCTTCCGCAGATTGGGTGCGGTATGGATCACGGCATGGCCTTGCAGATTGAATTTGGTACGCCGGCCATGATCGAACATATGGATTTGCGTCGCATCCCTGACGCCATAGAGCGTTTCCTCTAGCGTCACCGTATCGCCCACACGCAGCGCGCGGACCTGGGCTTCGGAAATCGGCATGGGCAGTATGTGATGTGTCATGTGTCTTCCTCTGGGACTGGCCAGCGCCCTTGTGCAGCTTCGGCCAAGGCCTCATCTTCCAGGCGATAGGAAAGCTGCGCTGTCGGGGCAACACCTAGCTTGGTGTAAAAGGCGCGGGCACGCAGGTTTTCCTCAGCGGTGCCCCATTCCACGCGGCTATACTTGCCATTTGCCGCAAAGCGCATTGCGCCGCGCATCAGCGCACGCGCAGTACGTGTGCCGCGATGCGCCGCCATCACGAAAATATCGTGCAGCAATGGCCCCCAGGTGAAATCCCGCGCCGGGAAAAAACCGGAAAGCGCCACAAGCCCTGCCGGTTCATCCTCCGCGCGCCCGATCAGGCAAAACAGGCCCGCGCGATTGGCGGGCGAGGCCAGCGCCTCTGCCGCCGCAACAATGCGCGTATGGCCCAAAACCTCATCATAATAGGCGCCCATTCCCGCCAGGACGCGCATCAGGGCGGGCCGATCCGCTGCCCCTGCCAAGGTCACTGCGATGCTTGCGGAAGACATGGTTCAAAAACCGATGCTGCTGCCGGCGGGCGTGAAGGTCGCACTCGCGCGCCGTGCGCTATGGCATTGGATATTTACCGCCACCGGATTCATGGTGATGTGCGTCGCTGCCACCTCAACATGCACGGCGAAGGAAGTGCTGTCACCGCCCAAGCCTTGTGGGCCAATGCCCAGCGCATTCACCGCTTCGGAAAGTTCTGCTTCCAGCTTCGCCCCTTCCGCATCGCTGCAGCGCGACCCAAGCGGGCGGGTTGCGGCAATCTTCGCCAAATGCATGCAAAGATCGGAAGTGCCACCGACGCCCACACCAACAATTGTCGGCGGGCAGACCTTGCCGCCAGCCTGGATCACGCGGTCCACCACAAAGCGCTTCACGGCAGGAAGCCCATCGGCGGGGATCAGCATTTGCAGAAAGGACCCGTTTTCTGAGCCCGATCCCTTTGGAATCATCTCAAGCCGCACCTCGCGATCCGCATTGGTGAAATCAATATTGATCACCGGCACGCGTTCCCCGCAAGAGGTATGTTCATTCTTTCGCGTAATCGGATGCACTACGGAAGACCGCAGCGGGTGTTCGCGCGTGGCGCGCGCCGTACCGCGGGCAATCGCTTCCTTCAGCGCAAAGCCATCCACCGCCACATTGCGCCCGATCAGCAAATTGAAGATCGGAATGCCGGTATCCTGGCACAGCAAATTATCCATCCGCTCCGCGACACCGATATTCTCAACCATCGTGGCCAGGATGGTCTTGGCGGTGGCATCGGTCTCAGTAGCATCAAGCCGCGTGAAACCCGCCTTGATATCATCGGGCAGGATCTTGCAGGCGCGGATATAAAGCAGCTTGGCCGCTTCCTCGATCGCCTGTGGTGTAACGACGAGCGGCGCGATTTCGGTTTTTGATATCAGGCTCACGCAATCATCCCCCCGGTGCGCGTAGTTTCCCACAAGTGCCGGCAGGATGAAAGCGTGTCACAGCACGAGCGAAAGCCCCGATAGAAAAAGCAGCCCCAAAAGCACCAGGCGAAACCCCTCCGCCGGGATCACGCTATAGGCGCGGAGGCCAAGCCAGGTGCCAAGACCCAAGGCGGGCAGGGCGATCAACAGCGTTTTCGCCGTTTCCAGCGTGAAAAACCCGGTGATTGCCAGCCAGGCTGCGGCGATGATCTGCATGACCACAATAAAGGGCTGAAAAATCGCGCGGGCCTCGTCTTTGCGGAGCCCTTTCACGTCCGTCCACATGGAAGGCAGCGCGCCGGAAAACCCGCCAATGCCCCCCAAGGCGCCAGCCAGAAACCCCACCACCGCATCGGCGCGCGACCCCGCCGTCAGCTTGGGCGGGGCCAGGCGCAGCGCAATCCGCGCCAGCATGAAGCCAGCATAAACCACCAGCAGCAAACCAATGCCGCCCACAATCACGCGCGCTTCCACGACAATGAGTGACCAAACGCCAAACGGCGTGCCCAAGGCCCCGGCAAAAACATAAGGCTTCAGCACCGGCCATCGAATGGCGGGCCATACCACGCGCAAGGTCACGCTTTGGATCAGGAGTGATCCCAGCACCAGCACCGGCGCGATCTCCTGAGGGGTCACCCAGTGATACAGGATCCCCGCCGCCACCAGATTGAAGGCAAAGCCCGCAAGCCCCGCGCAAAACGCCGCGATGAAGCAGCCGCCCAGCAGCGCCTGAAGATCAAAAGACATTGAACAGGAAAACCAATCCCACCAGCAGTGAAAGCCCGAAGGAGGCCGCCACCAGATCCTTCTGCTCCCGCCCCCAGCCCAAAAATTCCAGCGCCATGACGCGCAAACCGCCCGCCAGATGCGCGGCCAGCAGGATGACCAAACCGGTCTCGACCAGTTTCACCAAGGGGTTTTCTGCCCAGCGCAGAAAGCCATCCAGCCGCGCCTCCCCCTGAATGGCGCTGCCGAGTGCCCAGAAATGCAGCGGCAGGAAAAGCGCCAGCAAAAGGCCAGAGACCCGATGCACGGCAAAGCCGATCCAGCTTGGGTGAGAACGCGCGCGGAAATCCATCAGTCGTAAAGCCCAAAGGCGGCACGGATGCCGAAGGCCGCGGCCAGCAGGCCAAGCGCAAGCCAGCAGAAATCAAGGCCTCGCCCGCGCCAGCCGAGCGTTTCGCCCGCGATGTTGCGGAGCCCAATCGCGCCATGCAGCCCGGCGGCTAGCGCAAACACCACATAAAAGCCAAGCCAGGCTTCAGAACCTTGGGTACGTGCCAGAATCTCGCGCGCTGAAAGCCCGCCACGCATGGCGAGCAGAATCGTCACCAGATGCACCAGCACCGCAAGCGCCAGGATCATGGCGGTGATGCGCTGCACCACCCAAAGATTCGCCTGCCCGCGCGCGGCCCTGTCAGCCATGGCGCTTGCCGCCGAACAGGCTCTCCCAGAACAAGGTTCGCTTCAGCCCGGCAATGGCGCCTGACGGGTCAATCTGCTTCGGGCAGCGTTCCGTGCAAGAACGGGTGGAATGGCATGAATGGCAGCCGGCATCGCCTGCCACGGCATCCAGCCTTTCGCCGCGCGCGCCATCACGCGCATCATTCACCAAGGTCCAGGCGCGATTCAGTGCCGCCGGCCCTAGATAATCGCCATTCCAGGCGACAACATCGCAGGACGCGTAGCAAACGGCGCAGCCGATGCATTCAATGCCGGCATCAGCTTCGCGCCTGGCCTTGCTGCCGGGGGCGACCACGGTAAATTCATTCGGCACAGCGCCATCGGGTGCGTCCTTCGGTTGAAAGAACCCTTGCGCGCGCTGCCATTTGTCGAAGAAGGGCGCCAGATCTGCGGCCAGGTCACGGATCACCGGCAGATTGGCTAAGGGGCGCAGTTCCAAAGCGCCATCAGCGCCCACCACTTTCCGCACATGCGTCCGGCAGGTCCAGCGTGCACGGCCATTCACCGTCATCGCACAAGACCCGCACATGCCAACGCGGCAGGCGAAGCGATAGGCAAGGCTCGGGTCCAATTCGCGCTGGATATGTGTGACAACATCCAGCACGGTCTGATTGTCACGCGCCGGCACATCATAGCGCGCGAAACCGCCAGCATCCTCGCCACGCCAGACACTGACCTTGAGCTGTTCCATGAGCGCCAGACTAAGCCCGCTGGACAGCCTGTCCAGCCCATGGCCTGTTAAACACAACAGGAGGAAGCAGGCATGGAACAACGCGGGGCGGATATTTTGGTAGCGGCGCTGAAGCAGGCGGGCGTCAGCCGCATTTTCACGCTTTCGGGCAATCACATCATGACCATCTTCGATGCCTTGCTCGGCAGCGGGATTGAGCTTGTGCATACCCGCCAGGAGGCCGCCGCAGTGCATATGGCCGATGCCTGGGCAAGGCTGACCGGGGAAGTTGGTGTCGCGATGGTGACCGGGGGGCAGGGCCATACCAATGCCATCGCCGCCATGCCGACTGCCATGGCGGGGGAGGTGCCGGTGGTGCTGCTCTCCGGCCATGCGCCCTTGCGCGAGTTGGGCATGGGCAGTTTTCAGGAAATGCGCCAGGCCGATATCGCTGAACCGCTCACAAAACTCTCCTTTACGGCCTCCAGCACGGCGGGCATTGCCGCCAATGTGGCGCGCGCCTTTCGTGTCGCGCGGTCTGGCCGCCCTGGCCCGGTGCATCTCAGCCTGCCGACTGATCTGATGGATGCGCGCATCACGGCACCCGCTTTGCCCGATGCGGCGGCCTTCGGCGCTGCGGCCATGCCGCTTGGCGCCAGCACAGCCCATGCCATCGCGGGGATGATTGCGGAAGCAGCGCGGCCGGTCATTTTGGCCCCGCCCGCCTTGTGTAGCCCGCACGGCAAGCCATTGATCGCCGCTCTTGCTGCCGCCGCTGGCCTGCCCGTGATCCCGATGGAAAGCCCGCGCGGGTTGAATGACCCCTCGCTTGGCGCTTATGCGGGGTTGCTGGCGGAAGTTGATCTGGTTGTTCTGCTTGGCAAGGCGCTTGATTTCTCGCTTCGCTTCGGCCGCGCGCCCGAGATTTCGGCGGAGGCCCGCTTCATTCAGATTGACCCCGATGCCGGCGTACTCGCGCGCGGCGCGCGTGCCCTGGCGGGGCGGATTGCCCTGGCAGCGGTGGCAAGTGCCGCCGAGGCGACCCAGGCGCTGACCCGCGCCACGAAACCCCACGCCAATCAAGCCTGGGCGGCGCGGCTTGCAGCGGCCATCGCGTTCCGACCACCCGGCTGGGCGACTTTGGCAGGCGCGACCGGTGGCCCGATCCACCCCGCGACATTGTTCCAGGCGGCCAAGCCCTTCCTTGAACAAGGCGCGGAGTCTGTCCTGATCAGCGATGGTGGGGAAATCGGCCAATGGGCGCAGGCGATCCTTGCCGCGCCAACGCGCATCATCAATGGCCTGGCCGGCGCCATCGGGCCATCCATCCCCTTCGCCATGGCAGCGCGCGCTGCTAAGCCCGAGGCGCGAGTCCTGGCCATCATGGGCGACGGCACTTTCGGCTTTCACATGGCGGAGTTTGATACCGCCTGCCGTCACAAGCTGCCTTTCGTTGCTGTGGTCGGCAACGATTCCCGCTGGAATGCCGAATATGAGATCCAGAAGCGCGATTACGGCGCGAACCGCACCCATGGCTGCGAATTGGCCCCAAGCACGCGTTACGATCTGGTGGCGGTGGCATTGGGTGGGCACGGCGAATACGTCACGCGCGCTGAGGAGATTGTCCCTGCGCTGGAACGCGCCTTCGCTTCCGGCAAGCCGTCTTGCGTGAATGTGGTGATTGAAGGCCAGCCGGCACCAAATATCAGGATAAGCTGATGAGGAAATTGCTGGGCGCCCGGAAGGAGGCGTCCAGATTTCTTGTGGAATTTCTGAAAAATCAGATCAAAAATTTAATACAAAGTAAAAACCTGTTAAATCAATCCAGGCTTTTACTTATGAGCACTATGCCTCATTCTCGCCTTAATTGATGCCCGCTTTGCCCTTTCTCGTCAATTCGATTTTATATTTGCAATCCATCCCAGTTTCGCCTACGGACCCCCCTATGTTGACCGCCAAGTCTTCGTCGGTACCCCCGGGTCGGCGAGTTGGTATGGCTCTTCAGCGTACGTTGCTGCGGAGCTCCCACCCCAAAAAGTTTCGTTCCTCCGGGTATTCGGCCCTAGCGGCCTTCAGGCTAACCCTGAGCAAAGCGCGCGGCGCCTCGACCGCGCCAATTGCTCTTTTGATTGCCCTTCTCAGCACCGCCTGCGCCGAAATGCCAGCCCCCGTTACTCAGGCGCCCGATATGCTACCGCGCGAGGTTTCCTCCCCCCGCGCCGCCTGCCTTGTTGCTGCGCGCCAAGCCGAAACCGCCCATGGCCTGCCGGAAGGGCTGCTGACGGCCATTGCGCTCAATGAAAGCGGGCTGCATGCCTATGCGCTCAATCTGAGGGGCCGAGCCTATTTCCCCGAAACGCGCGAAGAAGCGCGCCGGCTGCTGACTTCCGCTGGCACGCGCGGCATGGCAGGGTGCTTTCAGATCAATGCCGGCGTGCATGTTGCGCGTAGTGAGGATTGGCCGCTCGATCCGCTTCGCGCTGCCGATTGGTCAGCCCGCTATTTGGCTCAGCATTTTGAGACCTATGGCGATTGGGGTCGCGCGGTGCTACGCTGGCATGGCGCTTCACCGCGCCATGCCAATAATCGTATCGTCTGCCGCGTGCATAGCAAGCTGGAAGTGACCGCCCCTGGCAGTAGCCTATTTGCCGATCGCTGCCGCCCCGGCGCGCCGCAATGGGCACGCGTCAGGCAGAATGGCACCGCCCATCTCGAAGTGGCCGAAGCCGCCGAATAAGCGCGGTTCCCTCAAGGCGCTTGCCGCACCCCCATGGCCAAAGTTCTTTCATCCATGCGCGGCGTATGGTTCAGGCCCTTACGCAGGGCCCAGGTGTTCAGATACTGAAGCAATTGGATCAGCGGTTCTTCTTCCGCGTAGCGGACAATGGCCTCATGCCAGACCTTCTCCCGCGCTGCATCATTCAAGGTAGCTGATCCCCGCGCGGCGAACTCATCAAAAACCGGGCTTGAGAAACGCGCATTGTTATTGGCACCTGTCAGGCGTTCCCGGTCACGAGTGGCGACTGAATTCACGAGAAAATTGGAGGCCTCCCCGGTGGAACTTCCCCAAGCGCCCAACTGCATCGCATATTCAACGCGAGTCCGCCGCGGGACAAAGGCTGTCCATGGGGCAGCATCAACCTGCGTGCGGACGCCAATCCGTGTCCACATCTGCGCCACGGCCTGTGAAATCCGCGCATCATTGGCCCATCGATCATTCGGTGTATGGAGCGTGATGCGGAAACCATCCGGATAGCCCGCTTCCGCCAAAAGCCGTCTGGCGCCGTCGGGATCAAAACGGCGCGGCTTCACCGCAGCATTATAGCCAAAAGTGCCTTCCGGCAGCCATTGCGCCGTGGCGGTCGCGGCCCCTTCCATGACGCGTTCCACCAGCGCATCGCGATTGATCGCCATGGAAAGCGCGCGTCGCACACGCGCATCCTTCCAGGGGTTCACCGGCAAGGGCGTGCCGTTATTATCGGTGATCAGCGGCGTGCCACCATCCCGCGAAAAATCCGGCACCATATATGCTGTGCGAAGGCTGGGTACTTCGGTGACGGTAATGCGCGGATCACGCCTGAGCCTGACCAGATCGCTGGTTGGAACCTGTTCGATCATATCAATATCGCCCGCCAACAAGGCGGCTGTCCGCGACCCATCATTCAGCAGGAAGCGCTGCGTCGCCCGCGCCCAGGGCTCCTTCGGTCCCCAGTAGCCGTCATGGCGGATCATTTCGACGCGATCCCCAGAACGATAAGCCGCTAAACGATAAGGCCCGGTGCCAATCGCGGCCTTGCCGGTGTTGAAATCCTCACTGTTGGCGCCTTCCGCTGCGTGGCGGGCGATGATGCAGACCGAGGCCAGGTCAAGCGGCATCAGCGGATGCGGCGCCTTGGTATGGATAATCAGCGTATGTGCATCAGGCGTTTCAACCTTGGCAATGGCCCGCAGAAACCCGCCAAAGCCGCCCGGGCTATTCGGCACGCCGGCTTGCACGCGCGCAAAGGTGAAGACCACATCATCGGCGGTGAAGGGCTTGCCATCATGCCAGGAGACATCCCGCCGGAGCTTGAATTCCCACACGGTGTCGGAAACCACGCGCCAGCTTTCCGCGAGGCTCGGTTGCGGGCGGGCGCGTTCATCGCGTTCCACCAGACGGTCAAAAACATGATGCGTGAGTGCGTTATTTGGCCCAACATTGTGAAAATGCGGATCAATGGTGGTAACCGGCGCGGCAATCCCGACGGTCAGCGTCTGAGCGCTTGGCGCATTGATCGCAAAGGGCAGCGAAATCAGGGCAGCGAGCAGGGTTTTGGTGGGGGTTCTCAAGGTAGCCTCCTGGAGGTTCTTGGACGGAAGGCTAACGCGGGTTTGCGGACCCACGCCAGAGGCTATTGCCAAAAAATTTGCTGGCGCCGCAGGGTCACTTCCGCTTGGCAAATGGGCACAAATACTCTCAGGCCATGGTGGCGGCGGCGAGTGCGGTAATCTCCGCCACATCATAGGCCGGCGCGACTTCAACAACATCCGCGCCGCGAAAATCCACTCCTGCCATGCCGCGCAATATTGCCCGAGCCTGCCCGCTCGCGAGGCCGCCAATCTCGGGCGTGTCGGTGCCTGGCGCGAAGCCGGGATCAAGCCCGTCAATATCGAAGGAAAGATAACATGGGCCGTTGCCCAGCACATCGCAGATTTGGGAAATGACCGTGTTGATCGGCGCCTAATGCACATCCTGCGCGGAGAGGATCGTCGCGCCCTTGCGCGCGGGTCCAGGCGTAGTTTTCCGGCCAGGCGGAGGCGCGGATACCCACCTGCACCATGCGGCGCGGCGCGATCAGCCCTTCCTGGATGGCGTGCCAGAACACCGTGCCATGGGCGAAAACCCGGCCAAAATTATCCTCACCGGTGCCCAGATGCGCATCAATATGGAGCGACCGCAGCGGTTCCCCGATGCGTTTATTTTAGCGGGCGCAATAGGGCGAGCGCGATGCTGTCTTCGCCACCAAAAGCGACGAGATGGGCGAGGCCTGCGGCCTGTTCTTCGATCAGTGCCAGGCTTTTTTTCCATATCGCCGAGCGCGATTTCAAATTCGCCAAGATCGGAAAGATCAAGCGATGCGGGCGGTGCGCCGGTGATCGGGTGCCGCTCATCGGTCAACATTCGGGCAGCGGCGCGGATGGCGCGGGGGCCATCACGTGGGCCGGCGCGGTTGGTGGTGCCGATATCAAGCGGCAAGCCGGCCATGCAAAAGGCGAAGCCCCGGTCATGCGGCGGGCGCCGAGGAAGGCGTGCGGGGCGGCAAAGGAGATGGGCGCGCACTTGGGTGTTGTCTGCAATCCGCCCGCCCCACCTGTCCAGGGGGTGGGGTGCCGCGTGACACAAATCCGCTTCGTAGCGGGACGCTCTGCGAAGTCTTCGCCGGTCGTCCCTCAGCCCATTCAGCCCTGGCGTTCCACCATCAGTTTCTTGATTTCACCAATGGCTTCCGCGGGATTGAGCCCCTTGGGGCAGGTGCGCGTGCAATTCATGATGGTATGGCATCGATACAGCCGGAAGGGGTCTTCCAGATTATCCAACCGCTCACCGGTTGCCTCATCGCGTGAATCGGCGATCCAGCGATAGGCTTGCAACAGCACCGCCGGGCCCAAATACCGATCACCATTCCACCAATAGGACGGGCAAGAGGTGGAGCAGCAGAAGCACAGAATGCACTCCCACAGCCCATCCAGCTTCGCGCGTTCTTCCTTGGATTGCAGGCGTTCCGCATCGGGCGGCGGGGGCGTGTCTGATTTCAGCCAGGGCTCCACGCTGCGAAGCTGCGCGTAAATCTGCGACAGATCGGGCACCAGATCCTTCACCACCGGCATATGTGGCAGCGGGTTGATGCGCACATCGCCCTTCACCTCATCAATGGGTTTCAGGCAAGCAAGCGTATTCAACCCATCAATATTCATGGCGCAGGATCCGCAAATCCCCTCTCGGCAGGAACGCCGGAAGGTGAGCGTGCTGTCCACCTCATTCTTGATCTTGATCAGCGCGTCCAGCACCATGGGGCCGCATTGCTCAAGGTCAACTTCATAAGTCTCGCTGCGCGGGTTTTCACCGGAATCCGGGTCCCAGCGATAGATTTTGAAATTCTTGACTTTCTTCGCACAAGCCGGCGCCTTATGCGTCTTGCCGGTACCGATGGTCGAATTCTTGGGAAGCGTGAAAGTGGCCATTGTGCCGGCTCCTAATAAACGCGCGCCTTGGGCGGGAAGACCTGCACTTCATTCGTCAGCGTGCGCATCTTCACATCACGATAATCAAGCTTCACCTCGCGCTTGTCAGTCACCCAAGCCAGCGTGTGCTTCATCCAGGTCTGATCATCGCGCTCGGGGAAATCCTCATGCGCATGGGCGCCGCGGCTTTCCTTGCGCGCTTCCGCACCAACAACCGTGGTGATCGCATTGCCGATCAGATTATCAAGCTCCAGCGCTTCCACCAGATCGCTGTTCCAGATCAGGCTGCGATCGGCGATCTTAATATCGCCATAGCTGCCCGCGACCTGCGCCATCTTGTCCACACCTTCCTTGAGCAATTCTGACGTGCGGAACACCGCCGCGTGCGTCTGCATGGTGCGCTGCATGGCAAGGCGCAGTTCGGCCACATTGGTGCCGCCCTTGGCGTGACGTGCGCGATCAAAGCGATCCAGGCTCGCTTCACCCGCCTTTGATGGCAGCGGCGGCTGGGAAGCGCCGGGCTTGATGGTCTCCGCCGCGCGATGCGCCGCCGCCCGACCAAACACCACGAGATCGAGCAGCGAATTCGTCCCAAGGCGGTTCGCGCCATGGACGGAAACGCACGCCGCTTCACCCACCGCCATCAGCCCCGGCACCACACGGTCCTGGTCCTTCGCGGTTGGATTCAGCACTTCGGTGTGAATATTCGTGGGAATGCCGCCCATATTGTAATGCACGGTTGGTAGGATCGGGATCGGTTCCTTCGTCACATCCACGCCCGAGAAGATCTTCGCCGTTTCCGAAATCCCCGGCAGGCGTTCATGCAGCATCTCGGCGCCGAGATGCTCCAGATGCAGATGGATGTGGTCGCGCTGCGGGCCAACGCCACGGCCTTCGCGGATTTCCATGGACATGGCGCGTGAGACAACGTCGCGGCTCGCCAAATCCTTCGCCGTCGGCGCATAGCGTTCCATGAAACGCTCGCCTTCCGAATTGGTCAGATAGCCGCCTTCACCGCGTGCCCCTTCCGTGATCAGGCAGCCGGCGCCGTAAATCCCCGTCGGGTGGAATTGCACAAATTCCTGATCCTGCAGGGGCAGCCCCGCGCGTAGCACCATCCCGCCGCCATCACCCGTACAGGTATGGGCCGAAGTGCAGGAGAAATAGGCACGGCCATAGCCACCGGTCGCCAACACCACGCTTTGCGCGCGGAAACGATGGATCGAGCCATCTTCCAGGCACCAGGCGGTGACGCCGCGGCACACACCCTCATCATCCGTGATCAGGTCAAGCGCGATGTATTCAACGAAGAATTCGCAGCCATGCTTCAAGGATTGCTGATAGAGCGTGTGCAGAATGGCGTGCCCGGTGCGGTCAGCGGCGGCACAGGCGCGCATCGCCGGCATCTTGCCGTAATCCTGCATATGGCCGCCAAAGGGGCGCTGATAGATGCGGCCATCTTCGGTGCGGCTGAAGGGCACGCCGTAATGTTCAAGCTCAATCACGGCGGGGATGGCTTCGCGGCACATATATTCAATGGCGTCCTGATCGCCCAGCCAGTCAGACCCCTTCACGGTGTCATACATGTGCCAGCGCCAATCATCTTCGCCCATATTGCCAAGCGCGGCGCCAATGCCGCCCTGCGCGGCAACCGTATGGCTGCGCGTTGGGAAGACCTTGGTGACGCAGGCTGTCTTCAAACCCGCCGCGCCCATGCCGAAAGTGGCGCGCAGCCCGGCGCCACCGGCACCCACCACCACCACATCATAGGTGTGGTCCACAATCCGATAGGCGCCATTCGAAGGCTTGCTGATCGCATTCATTGCTTCATCTCATCCTGCCAGGCGGCGGGGAATGCGCCCCGGACCCGCCGAAAACCTCAACCAAACCTCACAGCGTGATGCGCAGAACACTCAAAGTTGTTGCCAGCCACAAGAGAATGGCGAGCCCATTCACCGCGCAAATCAGCGCAAAGCGCTGCAGGTCGCTTCTGATGTAATCCTCAATCACCACTTGTAAACCCGCAGCGGTATGATGAAACGCCGCAGCCAGGAAAGCCAGCAGCAGGACCGCATTGAAGGTGTTGCCGAGCCATTGCAACGCCACCGCATACTCGGCGCCGATCAGGCGCGAAAGCGAGAAGATCAGCCAGATCGAAAGCGGCAGCAACGCGATGGAGGTCACGCGCTGCATCCACCAATGATGCGTGCCGCCCTTGGCGGAGCCCATGCCGCGCACGCGCCCCAGCGGGCTGCGGAGCGAACGGATCGAGGCGCTGTCTTCAGCCATGATGATGCCTCCTCAGATCAGGATCAGCAGGAACGTGATCACGGAAAGCGCCGCAGTGCCGATCACCACCATACGCCCGGAACGATAGGCATCTTCCATGGCAAAGCCGCGCCCCGCATCCCAGAACAAATGCCGAATGCCCGCGCAAGTGTGGTACCAGGCCGCGATGGTCAGCCCGAACAGCGCGACCCACCCCATGAAAGATCCGAAGAACCATTGCGCCGCGGCAAAGGCGCCCTGTCCCGAACCGGCGGCGATTAGCCACCAGGAGAGCAGCACCAAGCCCCCGCACCACACCACACCGCTGATGCGGTGCAGAATGGACAGCAGGCTCGTCATTTGCAGCATGTCATAGACTTGCAAATGCGGCGACAAAGGCCGGCGCGTCAGCGTGCCATCGGAACGGCGACCAAGCATGGCCGCTTCCCGCGCATCTTTAATCCTTACCATCAACCCTACTCCACGAATTCGACTCCGCACGGAACCCGCGCGGGCAAATTTCTTGACACCCTTTCTAGGTCGCGCCTGCCATAGCGTCAAATCAGACCGTTGGTCCTCATACTGGCCGCAAAAGATTGACGAATGCACCACCGGGGAGCAATTTCGCCGGCCAATTGGACAGGGGCCGAAGGGCTCATGAGCGCAGCAACTTCCGAGGCCCCGGCGGGCGGCCAGGATACCCGCATCATCGCCCTGATCGGCACCGGGCATTTCCTGTCCCATTTCTACATGCTCTGCCTGCCGCCGCTGTTTCTGGTCTGGCGCCAGGAATTCGGCGCTTCCTATGCCGAGCTCGGCCTGACGGTGGCGCTGATGAGCGGCACGACCGCCCTGTTGCAAACCCCGGTCGGCTTCGCGGTGGATCACTACGGCGCCAGGCCCTTTCTGGTGGGCGGGACGCTGATCATGGCGCTTTCCATCTCGGCCATGGCCTTTGCGCCGGGAGTTTGGGCGATTTGGTTGCTCGCGATCACGTCTGGCGTTGGCAATAGCGTGATCCACCCGGCGGATTACGCCATCTTGGCCGGCAGCATCCGGCAGGAACGCATGGGCCGTGCCTTTGCCATGCATACCTTTACCGGCAATCTGGGCTTTGCCCTGGCACCGCCCGTGATCGCCCTTTTGCTGCTGGTGATGGGCTGGCGGGAAGCCCTGTTGCTGGTTGGCCTGCTCGGCGTGCCGGTGGTGGGGGCCATTCTGCTGCAAAGCCGCATCCTGAAGGACCAGGCCAAGGCCAAAACCGCCGAGGAAGCAGGGCAGAGCGGGCGTGAGTTGCTCCTCTCCCGCCCCATGCTGCTGTTTTTCGCGTTCTTCCTGCTCTCGGCCGCGGCCGGGTCGGGCGCTCAGGCCTTTGTCATCACCGTGCTCGGCAAGCTTTGGGCGACGCCCATCGCGACGGCTTCAATGGTGCTGACGGGCTACATGGCCGGCGCCACCGGCGGCACGCTGATCGGCGGCTGTTTTGTGGACCGCACAAAAGGCCGAGGGCTGATGGGCTTTGTGACCATCCTTACGCTTTTCGCAATGGCGATGTTTCTGGTGCTGGGTCTGGTCGCCATGCCGGAAATTGCCCTCCCTGGGATCGGGCTGCTGGCTGGCCTCGCCATGGGGGCATCGCGCACCCCGCGCGATCTCATGCTGAAGGATGCTTGCCCGCCTGGGCAGATCGGCAAGGTATTTGGCTTTGTCTCCTCCGGGCTGCCGCTTGGTGGCGCCATTACGCCTGTGCCGCTCGGGTTTTTGATTGATATGGGCTACCCGGTGCTGGTGCTGCCGGTGGTGGCGGGGCTGCTGGGGCTTTCGCTGCTGTGCGCGGGCGGGGCGCGGGCCAGCAGCAATGCCGCAAAAACCAGCACCGTCGCGGCTGAATGACAAAGATAGAAGACGGGAGGGCTCTGCCCTCCCGAAGTTTCTTGTTCCGCCACCTTCGCGGCCCGAGCAAACATGTCCGCCGCCGCCGCTAATAGCCCTGGCTGTCCCATCATCAGCATCGCTGCGAACTGCCCCTCCACCGTGATGCCCGGCGGTGTGCGCCCAGGGGCGGGGTGGATCACCACACGTTCAATCAACCCACGAGCGGCATTAAGCGCCTCAAAGGCTGTCGAGAGATCAGCCAGCGCGCTATTCTCCAGGCTACGAATTTCAGCAGCCTGCTAGTCGCGGATCGTATTGGTTAGTGTGCCAATGCCCTCAATGGTGAGTTCCATGACATCGCCCGCCTTCAGTGTTTGCGGCGGCTGCATGGCGTAGCCGACCCCTTCCGGCGTGCCAGTCATGATCACATCGCCCGGCAGCAGGGTAAAGCCGGCAGAGAGCTGATGAATGATCTCCGGCACGTCGAAAATCATCTTGCTGGTACGGCTGGCTTGCCGCTGTTCGCCATTGATCTTGAGGCCAATCGCTAGATCAGCGGCGCTTAGATCCGCCGCCGGCACAATCACGGGGCCGAGTGGGCAGGACCGATCCAGCGACTTGCCCTTGAACCATTGCCCATGGCGGCGCTGCAAATCGCGCCCCGTCACGTCATTGCCGATGGTCCAGCCATAGACATGCTCAAGCGCCTTTTCCTTAGGAATATCGCGCCCGCCGGTGCCGATGATTGCTACCAGCTCAACCTCATAGTCCAACCATTTGGTGACACCCTCATGCGTTGGCACTTTCGCACCCGGGGCAATCACGCAATCGGCGGCCTTGGTGAAGAATTGCGGGTATTTCGGCACTTCGCTTTGGGTGATGCCGCGTGTGCGATCACCTTCCGCGACATGGTCCATGTAGTTGCGGCCAACGCAGAACACATTCCGGCGCGGCTGTGGGATAGGGGCTTGCAGCGCAACGCTCGCCAGCGGCTGCAGCGCATGGGCGGGCGGATTGGCGGCGCGCGCGCGGATCGCGGCCAGCATGGCGGCGCCGCCATCAATCACCGCAAGCATATCGCGCGCCGGCGGCATGGCGACCGCTAAATCGAGCACGCGCCCGCCGGGAAGCAGCACGCCCGCGCGGCTTCCCGCAGCATCGGCAAAGGTGATCAGATTCAAGGCAGCCATCTGGTTTCCCCAAATAAAAACCGACGCAGTTTCAAGCAAGTGGACGCACTTGGCGACTCGGAAAATGCGACCAACCAAAATTTTAGAGCATGACGGCCATGCAAACGCGGGGCGGGCATGCTCTACATAGGCAGGCAAGCGCGACCCGGGCTTTCGCGCAAGCCCTGCGCCCCGATCAGGGCGCTTCAAACCGCGCGAGGCGTACCGCGGTATGCCCGCGCGGCGCCACCGGGGTTGGCATGACCAGCAGGCAATCATCATGAGGCGTTCTGATGTCTCGTACGCCATCCTGGGCAATGACGGTGCCGGCCTTTGGGATGATCTCACCACCGCGAAATTCCCGCGTGAAAATGAAGCTATGCGATGTGGCCGTGACGGTTTCGGTCACGCGCGCCAACAAAGGGGGTTCCGGCGATGGGGCCGGGGCAGGACCAAGTACGCCGTAAAGCCCAAGCGCACGGCGCGCCGTGGTGGCCATGGCCGTGATGGTCGCGGTTTCCCAATGCTGCCCGGCTTCCACAAGCACGGCGGCGCCGCTGCCACCTGGCTTGGTGAAATGCGCATGATCCACCAGGCGCCGCCCGGCAATATGGCCAGGGTCAGCCACCGTCAGGCGCGGCGTGCCGAGCGATTGGCCAAGCTTGATCGCGCGCTCCGCACCAGCAGCCAGAATCAACGGATCGGATGGCCAGAGCATGGAATGCAAATCCACCAGCACATCCACGCTTTCGATCACGGGCAGCAATTCCCGCACGCGGCGCATCTCCCGCGAATCGCGCGGGCTTTGCAGCCGGTCCTCGCCCCAAAGCCTGTTCAGATCCTCATCATGGTAGCGCGTCGCGGTGGGGTTTGCCGGATCAAAGGCGAGGAACGCGTCGGTATTGGCGAAGATCAGACTAAGCCGGCCCCGTTGAGGCCGGATGCCCGCCATAAGCATTTCCGCCAGCACGGCGGCGCCGGCGATTTCATTGCCATGGGTCAGCGCCACCAGCGCCAGATGCGGGCCGGGGGCGGCGGCGGCGAAGGTCCAAACGCCCTGAATGCCGCAATTGCCGCCAAGCCAAGGGCGCAGATCGGGCACAGCGAATCCAACCGCGAAATGCGGCACGACGCGCCCCCCAGCCTCCGTGTTTGCGGATTGCGTGCCCAGCAAACTACCCCTCAAATATCTTTCTAAGAATTAATTTTATACAAGTCACGCCACACGTCTATCCTCGGGAATGTTGAAGATATGGTCCAGCCAATGCCTCGTGCGCTGCGCATCGCCATTTTGGGGCTGCATTTGGAAGCAAATGCCTTCGTACCGGTCACAGTGAAGGAGGATTTCGCCCGGCAATGCCTGGAAAGGGGGGAAGCGATCTCGCGCCTGGCGCGCCAGCCGGTCAGCCATTTGCCATCGGAGATTCCGGGTTTCTACAAGCGTATGGATGAAACCGGGCCTTGGGTGCCGCTGCCCATTCTGGTCATGGCAGCGCCGCCAGGCGGGCCAATTGATCAAAGCCTGTTGAATGACGCGCTGGATGAAATGCGGGCCGGTTTGGCGGCGGCACTTCCCTTGGATGGTGTCTATGTCGCCAACCACGGCGCGAGCAGCGCAACGGGTGATGAGGATAGCGATGGCACCATGGCGGCGATGGTGCGCGCCATTGTGGGGCCGGCGGTGCCGATCGTCTGCACCCATGATCTGCATTGCAATATCAGCAAAAAGCTGATTGACGCCGTGGATGCCTTCATCGGCTATCGCACCAACCCGCATGTGGATATGCGCGAACGCGCCGCTGAGGCTGCCGATCTGCTGCGAGAGGCGCTTGGCGGTGAGCGTTTCGCGCGCGGCTTTGTGCGCCTGCCGATTACCCCGCCATCGGTGAGCCTGTTGACGGCGCGCGGCCCCTATGCGGATCGCGTGGCCGACTGCCAGGCGCTGATGGCGCGCGATCAGCGCATTGCCAATGCGTCCATCTGCGGCGGTTTTGTTTTCTCCGACTTGCCCAAATGCGGCATGACCATCACGGTCACAACCCGCGGCGGGGATCAGGCTTTGGCGGATGCGGCAGCGCTTGAGATCGCGCGCGCCACCTGGGCAGATCGGCAGCGGTATGTGGCGAAGCTTATGCCGCTTGCGGATGTCACCGTTCGCGCCAAGGCGGCGGCTCAGGGCGCTGACCCGGTGCTGATTGCCGATGTTGCCGATAATCCGGGCGGCGGTGGGCGCGGCAACACGGCCTATGTGCTACGCGCCTTGCATGTGGCGGGCGTCGCGGGCGTGGTGCTTGCCAATTTCGTTGATCCCGACCTGGCCGAGGAAGCCCATAAGCTCGGCGAAGCGGCGCGCTTCACCGCGCAATTCAACCGCAACCCGAGTGAATTTTCTGCAAGTTTCTCAGCCCCCGCGCGCACCCTGAAACTGTCGGATGGCAAGGGTGTGGGCCGGCGCGGCACCATGGCCGGGCGCGCCTTTGACCTTGGCCCGGCTGCGCTGCTTGAACTTGAAGGCAGCGGCATTCGCGTGGTGCTGGCGAGCCTGCGCCGCCAATGCCATGAACCGCGCATGATTGAGATGTTCGGCGTGGATATCGCCGCCGCGCGCGTGGTTGTTGTGAAATCCCGTGGCCATTTCCGTGCCGGTTTTGATGAATTCTTCCCCGATGAGCGCATTCTGGAGGTGGATGTGCCGGGCCTGACGAGCCCTGTTCTGGTCAATTTCCCCTGGAAACGTCTGCCACGCCCGGTGTTCCCGATTGATTTCGGGGCGGGCTGGTCAGGTGCCGCGTAAACCCCCACAATAATTCTCACATATTTCCGGAGACACGCATCATGACCGCAACCATCATCACCACGCGCGACGGTGGCCCGCTGCACTTCAAGGGTGAGCTCACCCTGAAGGGCGAACCGATTGAAGGCGGCGAGGCTTGGCTCTGCCGCTGCGGTGCGACCAAAAATGGCCCCTGGTGCGATGGCAGCCACAAGAGTGCTGGGATTCCGCTGACCGGCGCGCCGGCCAAGCGCGAAGGGCGCGATATTTCCGGCGTGACCGGGCCGGTCAATCTGGACCCGCAGCCCAATGGTTCGGTGCGCACTTCCGGCCCGATGATTGTGCAAAATGCCGCGGGTGAGGAGATTGACCGCACCCCGCAGGCTTCCTTCTGCCGCTGCGGCCAAACCGCCAAGGCGCCCTATTGCGATGGCAGTCACAAGAAGGCGGGTTTCGTCGCGCCGTAATTTTTGGCGTATTTGCAAGGCAAGTGGCTTCACTTGGCGGCTCGGAAGATGCGACCAAACAAAGACTCTACCTGCGCGCGCGCCGCACTTCAGCCACCGCGCGTTCCAAATCCGCGAGCGGCACCGCGCCCGGAATGAAGGCATCGCCAATGATCAAGGCGGGCGTGCCTTCGATGCGGAGCGCGCGGGCCAATTCCATGTTGGTGTCAATGCGCTGTTGCAAGGATGGGTCCAGCATATCGCGCTGCCAGCGGGGGATATCCATGCCGATCCGCTCGGCCTCGGCGCGCATCGCGCCTTCCGTTGGTTCGCCGCGTAGCGCCATCAGCCGATCGTAGAATTCATTGTATTTGCCCTGGCGCTGCGCGGCGAGCAAACCCCGTGCGGCCACCACGGATGCGGGGCCAAGCACTGGTAAATCCTTCACCACCACGCGGATGTTGCGGTCCTTCCGCAGCAATTCCGCCATCTCACCAGCCAGCCTTTTGCAGAAGGGGCAGCGGGCGTCGAAAAACTCCACAATCGTGACATCACCGCGCGGATTGCCGCGCACCGGGTCAGCGGGGTTGCGGAGCAGTGCGGCCTCATGCGTGCGAATGGCATGGGCTTGGGTCGCATTGCGTTCAAAATCCTCGGCTGCCTGCAGTGCCTCCAGGCCCTCACGCAACAGGGTCGGGTCGCGGCGCAGCGCATCGCGCAGAATAGTCAGGATTTCGGCACGCTGCGCTTCCGTAAAACCCTGCGCCAGGGCTGGGCCGGCCAGAGTGGCGGCAAGGGCAGATAGCAGCAGGCGTCTTTGCATGATGGCGGGGCCCCCGGCGTGGCGATGCGCTTAACCAAGCCCGGCCCGCGCTATGAGGCAAGCCGCGATTCTTCACCCCCGCCCTTGGACTCGGGCGCTTCTATGCTAATCCCTTTCCACTACGCGCCTGCCGGCGCGGCCAGTCAGGAAGAATAGCGGCATGATGCATCACGGCAGCAGGTTGAAACTGGGGCGGGGTTTGCTTGGCATTTGGCTTAGCCTGGCCTTGGCAGCTTGCCAGACGGTGGGATCCACCGTGGATCGCACGGTTGAGACGGTAACTGGTCGGTCGAGCATCCCCTTTGGCACGCCGGGCCATGTCTCGGGCTTCCTGGGCGGTGTGGCGGCCGATGAGCCCCGCGCGGCGATTATGGCACGGGATATCCTCTCAGGTGGCGGTTCCGCCGTGGATGCCGCGGTGGCGGGCGCCTTCACCATGGCGGTGACGCTGCCTTCGCGCGCCGGGCTTGGCGGCGGGGGTGTTTGCGTTGCCTTGGATGCGCAGCGCGGCTTGGCGCGCGCCATCATCTTCCCTGCCGGCGCGCGCACCGAAATCCCTGCGGGCACTGACCGCCCAGCCGCCTTGCCCGCCATGGCGCGCGGGCTTTTCGCGCTGCATCTCAATGCCGGGCGCTTCAAGATCGAGGATCTGATCCGCCCGGCCGAAGATTTAGCCCGGCTGGGCACGGAAATCAGTCGCACGCTCGCCGATGATCTGGTCGTGGTGGCTGGGCCATTGTTGCAGGACCCGAGCGCGCAACAGGTTTTTGCCCGCCTAGGCGGTGGCGTGCTGAGGCTTGATGATCGCATTGTTCAGCTGGATTTGAGTGCAACGCTGGCGCAACTTCGTGCCGCGCCGCTTGGTATCGGCGATCTTTATCAGGGAAATCTGGCGCAGCGGCTGGTGGAGGGTTCCATCATGTCGGGCGGCGGGCTGACCGAAGCCGAGCTTCGCACAACGCGCATTCGCGTGACTGCCGCAGCGCGTTCGGCCTTGGGGTCTGATCTGGCGCTGCTTAGCACCGAGGCATCGCCGGGCATGGCCGGCGCGCTGCAAGCCGCGATGGCTGGTCAGGCCCCGGCGGATGGTGCCGCCGGGGCGGGGGCAGGGGCTTCGCTGATTACGCTGGATAGGGAAGGCAATGCGGTTTCCTGCGCCTTCAGCATGAACAACCTGTTCGGCACGGGGCGTATTGTGCCGGGTACGGGCATATTGCTGGCCGCCGCGCCGGGCATTGGCCGTGTGGAGGCAGCGCCCCTGCCGGTCGCGATTCTGGCGCGGCCCGATTTGCGGCGCTTCCGCGCGGCGGCTTCGGGCAGTGGCGGGCGGGCGGCTTTGGCGGCAACGGCCATGCCCTTGGCGGCGGTGCAACGCCGGGCCGGGCCGGCTGATCCCTATGTCGGTGTGCCAGCGCCCGGGCGCGGCGTGGTGATTTCGTGCGCTGGGCTGGTGCCAACCAATGGCTCGGCTTGCATTGGCGCTGCCGATCCGCGTGGCGGCGGCGTTGCGCTTGGCAGTTTTAGGCGCTGAGCATGGTGCTCAAGATCGGGCGCGGGGCGGAAGCGCCGCCATTTCTGGTGATGGATGTCATCTCGGCGGCCAATGCGCGTGCCGCGAGCCTGCCGCCCAGCGCGCCTGGCATTATCCGCATGGAGGTCGGCCAACCCGGCACCGGCGCCCCGCACGGCGCGGCTGAAGCCGCCATACGCGCACTCAATGCCGGTGCGCCGCTTGGCTATACGGAAGCCTTTGGATTGCTATCGCTGCGGGAGAGGATCGCGCGGCATTATCTGGACCATTACGGGATGGTTGTCCCGGCGTGGCGCATTGTGGTGACCATGGGCGCATCTGGCGCTTTTCCGCTCGCTTTTCTGGCGGCGTTTGATCCGGGCGATGCCATTGCCATGGCCGCGCCCTTCTACCCGCCCTATGCGAATATCCTGCAAGCACTTGGCATGCGCGCGCAATTGCTGGAATGCGATGCCGCAACACGGTTTCAGCCGACCGTCGCCATGCTGGAAAAGCTCGACCCGCGTCCGGCTGGCCTGATTATCGCGAGCCCCTGCAACCCCGCCGGAACCATGCTGGCGCCGGCGGAACTGGCCGCGATTGTGCGCTGGTGCCATGCCGAGGGCGTGCGGCTGATCAGCGATGAGATCTATCACGGGCTGAGCTGGGGCACGGTCGCGGAAAGCAGTGCGGCTCTCTTCAGCGATAGCGCCGTGGTGGTCAATAGTTTCTCCAAATACTGGTCCATGACCGGCTGGCGCATCGGCTGGCTGGTGCTGCCCGAGGATTTGATCCGCCCGGTGGAATGTCTTGCGCAAAACATGTTCATCAGCGCGCCGCATATCGCGCAGGTGGCGGCAGAGGCTGCCATGAATTGCCGCGAGGAACTTGAAGGCAATAAGGCAGCCTATGCGCGGAGCCGCGCCGCCCTGCTGGCCGGCCTGCCGCGTGCGGGGTTTGACCGGATCGCGGCGGCCGATGGCGCTTTTTATCTGTGGTGCGATGTCTCCGCGCTAACGAATGACAGCGCGGCGTTTTCGGCGGCCATGCTTGAGGGGGCGGGAATTGCCGCCACCACCGGGCTTGATTTTGACCGCGGGCGCGGTGGGCGGTTTTTGCGCTTTTCCTATTGCGGGCGGGAAGCGGATATGGCGGCGGCGCCGGAGCGCCTGGCGCGATGGTTGGGAAGATAAGGGCGCCTAGCTGGTTCGCCCCTTGCGTTCGATCTGTTTCACCTTGGGCCAGATAGATTTGAACAGCGCCTCTCGAAGCGAAATATCGCCGGGATCCGCCGGCGCGTAATCCGGGTGCAATTCGCGGGCGAGCACACGGCGCAGCGCGTTAAAGCGCTGACGATCCATTTCAGTGGCTTCTTCGGTCAGCATGCGCGCCTCGGCGGCGAAAGCGCGGCGCTTCCAGGCTTCGCGTTCCGCAATCAGCAGCCGGCAGGCATCGCGGAGCTTTTGCATATTCTCACGCTCGGCCATCAGCACGCGGGCGGCTTCGCGCAGCTTGTCCAGCATTTGCTGAGTGTCATTATTGCCGGTGGCGCTGGGCGGCGATGGAAGGGTAGGGGTTTCTGCTGGCCTTTGAGCCTCGGGCGGGCTGCCGCGCCGAAGCGCGGTGCTATTGGCCGCTGAGCCAGGTTTGCGCGCCGCCGGCGGCCCTTCAATGCGGGCAACTGGCCACCAGCCATCATCTTCGATCGCGCCGACCACGCCGGCACGTTCCATCCGTTCCAAATAATCCGGTGCGAGGCTCCAGCAGATGCCAAGGCCATCCGACAGGGTGCTGGTATTGATCCGCGGATGGCGGCGCACATAGCGCACGGCATCGGCATAGGTTGGAGTAGGCATGGTTCACCATCAGGCGATCCAGGGCGGATCACCTGACGGCATTTTTGCCCGTGTTTGTTTTGTTCGGTGAAGGGCTACGGCATTAGCCGCAAAAACCTAACCGGCAGTGATTTTGGCGGCCCGCACCACATCGGCCCAGGCGCCTGTTTCGCGTTCCATGCGCGCCGCCAAAGCCTCGGGCGAGGAAGGCACCACCAGCGCGCCGGCGTCAAAGGCGCGTTTGCGGATGGCGGGATCGGCCAACACCTCATTCAACTTCTGGGCGAGCGCACGCGCCACGGGTTCCGGCGTGCCGCGCGGCGCAAATAGGCTGAACCAGACATTGAGATCGAGGTCCGCCAGCCCTTCTTCCTTCGCCGAGGGGATATTCGGCATGCCCGGATGGCGTTCATTGGAACTGACGCAAAGCGCCCGTAGCTTGCCATCCGCCACCAGCGGCGTGAGCGGCGGCGGCGAATTCATGTAGAAATGCACGCGCCCTGCGATCAGGTCGCGAATGGTCTCGCCAGTGCCGCGATAGGGCACATGCAGCATGTCAATGCCCGCACGCAGCTTCAGCAATTCCGCGCCCAAATGATGCATGGACCCAACCCCGGCCGAGGCATAGGTCAGATCGCCCGGCCTTTGCTTGGCATGGGCGATGAATTCGCGCATGGAATTCACTGGGACGCTTGGGTGGGTCACGAAAAGCTGAGGCGTGTCAGTGATTTGCCCGATCGGCAGGAAATCCCGCGCGGGAACAATGCCGCCAAGCGTGCCAACGGCAACACGCCCGGTCATGGTGCCGCAATAGCCACATAGCAGCGTATGGCCATCCGGCCGCGCTTGCAGCACGGACGTAAGCCCCACCACATCATTCCCGCCCGGGCGGTTTTCCACCACCATGGAACCACCCAGCGCGCGACCCAATTGATCCGCGATCAGCCTGGCGCTGAAATCAGTACCTCCGCCGGCAGGCGATGGCACCACGAGCGTGATGGGCCGATTGGGGAAGGTGTCCTGCGCGCGCACCAGCGCGGGCATGCCGAGTATGCCAAGCGCCGCACCGGTCAGCGCGCGGCGGGAAAACCGTGTTTTCATGGTTATGCCTGTTTTGATATCAGACTGCGCCAGTGGCGGTGATGCCGCCATCAACAATCAGCTCCGTTCCAGTAATATGCTTGGCCTCGTTGGAGACCAGAAACAGCACCGCGTGCGCAATATCCCAGCCATCACCCATTTTGCCGAGCGGCACTTGCGCATCACGCTTGGCGATCAGCGCGGCGGCGTCATTCCCGCCCAATTGTCGCACCAGCCGATGTTCCACCAAGGGCGTATGCATCAGCCCCGGCACCACGGTATTGCAGCGCACGCCTGCCTTGGCGTTTTCAATCGCGACCGATTTGGACAGCGCCACAATGCCGTACTTAGTGGCGCTATAGGCGATATGCGGGCGCGCCGCCTGCATCCGATACCCAGCGATGGAGGAGATATTTACAATCGCACCTCCTGGCCGCCTCTTCAGATGGGGAAGGGCAAATTTGCAGCCAAGGAAAGCGGATTTCAGGTTGAAATCCAGCTGGCGATCCCACACTTCCTCCGGCATGGATTCTGCGCCGCCGGGGTGTGAGCCGCCGACATTGTTTACCATGATATCCAATTGGCCATAGCGCGCGACACCGGCTTCCACCGCCGCCTGGAAACTTTCAGAATTGAGCACATCGCAGATATGCGAGGCTGCCTCGCCGCCTTCCGATTTGATGATGCGGATCGTCTCCTCAACCGCGGCGGCATTGTTATCCAGGCCAAAGACCTTGGCGCCCTGGCGCGCGAGGAGCACGGCGGTAGCCTTCCCATTGCCCCAACCGGGACCCACCGAACCTGCCCCCGTGACGATGGCAACCTTGCCTTTGAGACTGAGCATGCTTTTCTCCGACTTGCTTTGGGCGAAGCATCCGCGCTTCACGCCGCGCCGTCCAGACCCCCCGCTTCCGGGGCTTCCGATTCGCGGTAAGCTTAAGGCGTCCAAATCGGAGAGTCCTGATGGCCGCAACTGTTGCGCGCAGCCGCGCCATGATCACCAAAACCCTGTCGGCCACCGCCGTTGAGGAAATCGCTGATGGCGCGCTGATCCAGGAAGATGGCGTCATCACCGAGATCGGCACCTATGATGATCTGCACCGCAAGCATCCAAGCCTGCCGGTGGTGGGCTCGGGGCACGACGTGATGCTGCCCGGCTTTGTCAATGCGCATCACCATGTCGGGCTGACGCCGGTGCAATTGGGCTCGCCCGATATGCCGCTGGAGCTTTGGTTCGTCACGCGCATGGTGGCGCGCAATGTGAACCCTTACCTTGATACGCTCTATTCCGCTTTTGAGATGGTTGGGTCCGGCATTACCACCGTGCAGCATTTGCATGGCTGGGCGCCGGGCAAGCTGCCTGATGTCGAAAAGCGCGCCGGTGAGATCATTCGCGCCTATGAGGATATCGGCATGCGTGTTTCCTATTGCTTCGCACTGCGTGACCAGAACCGGCTGGTCTATCAGGCGGATAAGGATTTCGTGGCAAGCCTGCCGCCCGAATTGCGCGGGCCGATGCAGCGCTGGTTTGATCGTTTTCAGTTGTCGCTGGAAGATAACCTCGATCTGTTCCGCAACCTCCATCGCAGCCACAACGCCAAGCGGCGCGTGCGTGTGCAATTGGCGCCGGCCAATCTGCATTGGTGTTCGGACAAGGCCCTGGCAGCGATGGCAGAGCTGTCACGCAGCCATGATGCGCCGATCCATATGCATCTGGTGGAAACCGCCTATCAGAAGGAATATGCGCGCCGTCGCGGTGGCGGTACAGCGGTGGAATATCTGGATCGCTTCGGCCTGCTTGGGCCGAACATGACGCTTGGCCATGGCGTTTGGCTGAATGAGAAGGATATTGACCGGCTGGCCGAGACTGGCACCTGCATCTGCCATAATTGTTCATCGAATTTTCGGCTGCGTTCCGGCGTGGCGCCGCTCAATCGTTTTGAAGCGCGCGGTCTCAATACCGCGATTGGGCTGGATGAGGCCGGTATAAATGATGACCGTGACATGCTGCAGGAATTGCGCCTGGTGCTGCGCGCGCATCGCATCCCCGGCGTGGGTGATGATGAAGTACCAGGCATGGCGCAGGTGCTCCGCATGGCAACGCTGGGTGGCGCGCGTACCACATCCTGGCGCGATGGCCTCGGCACGCTGGAGGTCGGCAAGGCAGCAGATTTATCGCTGATTGATTGGGACAGCATTGCCTATCCCTATCTGGATAAACTCACGCCCACACTGGATGCTGTGGTGCAGCGCGCGAAGGCGAGCGCGGTGCGCACCGTGATGTGTGATGGGGAAGTGATCTATCAGGAAGGCCGCTTCACGCGGGTTGATCGCGATGGGGCGCTCAAGGCGCTGCATGATGATCTGGCCCGCGCGCTGGCGGATGATGAGGTGGAACGGCGCCAGCTTTCCAAGAGGCTGCTGCCGCATGCCAGGCGCTTCTATGCCGATTACATTGACCCAAGGCGGCATGAACCCTTCTACCGGCCCAGTTCCAGGGTTTGACACGCCTGCCCGCAACCAGCGCTTGACGTTGGCCCCGAGGGGCGGAAGAGATGCTGCCATGGCTCTCCTACGCCTTTTGCCGATTCTGAGTGCTTTGGTGCTGGCCGCGCCGGCCTTTGGCCAATCGAGCCTGGGTGGCGCGCAGAATGTGCCGCCGCCACGCCAGGCGGCGCCCACGCCCGCGCCTGCCGCGCAGCCCAGGCCCGAACAGCGCCCGCCAGTGGTCAATCCGCCGGTAAGACCTCAGGCGACGCAACGCAACGCCGAGGGTCAGCCACGCCCCGCCGCGCAACAACAACAGCGCCCCCCTGGGCAGCAGCAACAACAGCGCCAGGCCGGCCAGCAGCAGCGCCCCGCCGGACAACCCCAAGCTGGGCAGGGCAATCGCGCTGCTGCCGGGGCCGCAGTCGGGGTCGCCGCCGGCGCTGCGGCCGGCGCTGCCGCCACTGCCGGGGCGGCCAAACCACCCGAAGCCGCCACGGCGCCCGCGCCGCCCCCGGAACGCGCCCCCACAACCGGTTCCGTCACCAGCCTGCCGCTGCCGCGCTTTGCCGCGCTCCGGTCGGATGAGGTGAATATGCGGAGCGGCCCGGGCACGCGCTTTCCCATTGAATGGACCTATCAGCGCCGCGAGTTGCCGGTGGAAATCGTGCGCGAATTCGAACTCTGGCGCCGCATCCGCGACCCGGAAGGCACCGAAGGCTGGGTGCACCAATCAACGCTGATGGGCCGGCGTTCCTTTATTGTGCGCGGCGCGCCGGGGTCTGAGGTGATGCTCCGCCGCCGGGCAGAGGATCAGGCGCAGCCCGTGGCGCGGCTCCGCCCCGGCGTGGTGGGCCGCTTGCGCGCCTGTGAGCCCAATAGCACCTGGTGTGAGGCGCAGATCGGCGAATTCCGAGGCCATATCCGGCGCGCCGATATCTGGGGCGTGGGGCCGAATGAGGAAGTGAAATAACGCCTCTTTCCCGCGCCCCGTTTTCCGGATTAAACTTTTGCCATGATCGACGACTCTCCCAACCGCGCGCTGCACGATATTGGCGGGATCGCGCGCTTCCGCTGCACCCCCGTTGAGCATGATGAGGCGCCGCCCGATGCCTTCGGCAAGAAGGTGGACGCCATTCGGCAAATCCTGGCGCAGAAGAAGATGATAACGGTTGATGAGCTTCGCCGCGGCATCGAAAGCATCTCAGAGGATGAATATTTCGCGCTTGGCTATTACGAACGTTGGTTGCGTTCGATTGCGGCGCTGATGGTCGAAAAAGGCGTCATCCGGCAGGAGGATTTGGCATGAGCGCTGCGCCCGAGGCTGCTGCCCCCCGCTTTGCGCCCGGTGCCCGGGTGCGCGTGAAGGATGATTGGCCCGAAACCCGTGGCCCCTGCCATATCCGCACGCCACATTATGTGCGTGGGAGGATGGGTCAGGTGGTTCGCCCACTCGGCGCCTTTCCGAACCCCGAGGATTTGGCCTTTGCCCGCCCGGCGCTGTGCCGGCAGCTTTATCATGTGCTGTTCGACCAGCCGCCCATTTGGGATGACGGTAAGGCTGGCGATACGGTCATGGTGGAAATCTTCGAACATTGGTTGGAGGAAGCCTGACATGGCCGCCCCTCCTTCTGGCGCGAGCCTCGCGCTGCTGGACAGACTGGTTGCCGCCCTGAATGCCAAGGGGCTGGTGAGTGAAACCGAAATCGCCGAGCGTCAGGCGATCACGGATCGCGCGAGCCCCGAGATTGGTGCCCGCATGGTGGCGCGCGCCTGGACCGATCCCGAATATTACGCGCTGCTGATGCGTGACGGTAAGGCCGCTGCTGAGGCGGCGGGCGCTTCCATGGCCGGCACGCCGGAGCTTGGCGTTTTGGAAAACACGCCAAAGCAGCATCATCTGGTGGTGTGTACGCTCTGTTCCTGCTACCCGCGCGCGCTGCTCGGCTACCCGCCCGGTTGGTATAAATCCTTCGCCTATCGGTCGCGCGCCGTGCGCGAACCGCGCGCGGTGCTGGCCGAATGGGGTACGCAATTGGCCGATAATGTCGAAATTCGCGTGGTGGATAGCACGGCGGATTACCGCTGGATGGTGCTGCCGATGCGGCCCGCTGGGACCGAGGGATGGAGTACGGAGAAGCTGGCGGCGCTTGTGACGCGGGATGCGCTGGTTGGGGTGGCGGTGCCGAGGGTGTGAGCAAGCCTCCTGTTGTTGCTTTCGGTCAATAAGGAGTGTAAATCTCAGCCTGACGCATACCGCAAATCACTGCTTGTGATTTGGACCACTGCGTTCCGCCCAAAAACTCATCGTGTTCCCGCTAATTTTTTAGGGAACCTCTGATTTAGTCCTGCCCTCTTGGTCTGTGATTGATTTTCCGATTCTATTGTGCCTCGGTCATTCCTCCCTTGAGCGCGACCCCCATGCAGTATCCGGATGTTTTTCGAGAAGGTGCGCCAGATCACCCAACCCCATGCGCTGCTCTCCCGCTCACCCTGCCGTGTTCCAAGCCTGGACGATGTCGCACCATCCGCCAAGCCATCATGCGCTGTTCAGCAGGGCCAAAGCCTCCCGATAGATGTCGCGGCGCTTGCGCCCGGTGGCCTTGGCGACTGCTTCCGCCGCATCCTTCACCGAAAGCCCACTCGCCAGCGCCGCACGCAATTGCGCGGTCACTTCCGCATCGCCGACCACTGCCTCAGCGGCTGCGGGGCCGACCACGATGCAAATTTCACCCCGCGCCTCGGCACTGGCATAATGCGCGGCCAAGTCGGCGAGGTTGCCGCGCCGCACTTCTTCAAACCGCTTGGTCATTTCGCGCGCAACGGCGGCGGGGCGCTCGACGCCAAAGGCCGCCGCCATATCGGCGAGGCTTTCGCCCAGCCGATGCGGTGCCTCGTAAAAAATCATGCTGGCGGCAAGCCCGGCCTGTTCCAGCGCCTTCAGCCGGGCAAGCGCTGCCGCACGCGCCGCCTGGCGCGGCGGCAGGAAGCCCTGAAACAGAAATGGCTCGGGCGGCAGGCCGGACAGGATAAGGGCCATCACCGCCGCATTGGGGCCTGGAATGGCCGAAATCGGCAAAGCCTCGGCAATCGCGGCGCGCACCAGCCGAAAGCCAGGGTCGCTCATCAAAGGCGTGCCGGCATCTGAAACCAGCGCCAATTTTTGCCCCTGTTTCAGCATTTCCAATATCCGGGGCAGCTCATTCGCTTCACTATGGTCATGCAGTGGAATCAGGCGCGCGGTGATGCCCAACCGGGCGAGCATTGCGCCGGTATTTCTGCTATCCTCACAGAGCACCGCATCGGCGGCCGTCAGGGCGGCCAGGGCGCGGGGCGAAAGATCCCCCATATTGCCTATGGGGGTGGCAACCAATGTAAGGCTAGGCCCGATGGCGGGCGTAGCCGAAGGATGGACCGGCCATGCCCCGTTTTCTGAATCGGCTTTCGTCACGCCTGATCGCCCTTGTTCCGCTTGGGTTGCTTGTCGCGCTTGCAGCCTGTGCACCGCAAGCCCCAATCATGGTGGGCGCAGCGCCGAATGGCGCACCGCCGGATGTGGCGCGCACCCGTGTTGCGCTGCTGCTTCCACTTTCAGGCCAGCAGGAAGCGCTTGGCCGGGCGCTTCAACAGGCAGCGGAATTTGCCTTGTTTGAACAGAACGATCGCCGCGTGGAATTCGTGCCCCTGGATACGGGCGGCAATGCCACGGGGGCGGGGGGTGCCGCGCGGCGTGCCGTGAGCCTTGGCGCGGTTGGTTTGGTGGGGCCGCTGACCGCCGCGGAAATGGCTGCGGCGGCACCGGTCGGGCAGGCAGCGCGGCTGCCGGTATTTGCCTTCACCAATGATGCGTCCCAGGCGCGGGCGGGGGTTTGGACCCTTGGTGTCACACCGGAACAGCAGATGCGCCGCGTGATGGGCTCGGCCATGTCGAGCGGGGCGCGGCAATTCGGCATGATCGCGCCGGATGATGCCTTTGGCCGCGCCCTGGCAGCGGCGATGCGGCAGACGGCGGCGGATTTCAACCTGCCACGCCCGGCGATTGTACTGTTCAATGAAAGGGCGGGCGCGGCCGGGCCGGTCGCTGAGATGACACGTCGCGGGGCCAGCCCGATGGATGCGGTGGTGATTGGCGCCACGGGCTTCCGGGCGCGGGAATTGGCCGCCGCCATCCGCGCCGGCGCGCAGGAAAACCCAAGGCCATTGCTGCTGGGCCATGCGCTCTGGATCGCTGATGGCGGGCTTGCCAATGAACCCGCCTTACATGGGGCGCTGTTCCCCGCCCCAGACGAACGCGCGCGGAGCAATTTTGATGCGCGCTTCCAGCAGGCTTTTGGCCAGCGTGCGCCGCGCATTGCCGGGGTTGCACATGATGCCGCGGTCATGGCAGCGGGGCTTGCGGTTGCGCCCGCCGGCACCACGCCAGATGCCATGCCGCGCTTTGATGGCGTGGATGGTCCGGTGCAGCTGCGCGCCAATGGGGTGGTTGATCGCAGCCTGGCGCTGTTTCGCGTCTCACCCAATGGCGATGCCGTGCTGGTGGAGCCGCCCATGCCGCTCGGCGTTGGCTTCTAAGCCCATGCACCGCAGCCGGCCTTCGGCATGAAGCCCTTGCTGCGCCTGACTTCTGCCATTGGCGCCGTGCCGCTATTAATACTGTGCCTGCTAATGCTAACGGGCGAATTGCGTCCGATACCCGGCCTTGCGGCGCTTGCCGCCCTATTGCTGGCAAGCCTTGCGCTTGCATGGGGCTGGCGCGCGCGGCTTGGCCTTGTCTCGGCCAGTCTTGGCGACGCGCTGGCACAAGTCAGGGCCGCGCCCACGAGGGCTGACGCCGCCGCGCTGCCCTCCGCCGAGGATTTGGCCGATGGCATCCGCCGCCTTGCGCGGGGTCTCACGGAACAGGGCGTGCTTTTGGAAAGGCTGCGCCGGGCGGATGCCGCCATTCTGGAAAACCTGCCCGAGCCTGTTTTGCTGCTTTCCGCCGAACGCGCTGTGCTGCGCGCCAACCCGGCAGCGCGGGAGATGCTAGGGCCAGAAGCAACTGGGCAGGGGCCGGATACGGCGGCGCTGCTCCGCCATCCCGTGCTGGCCGCCGCCATGGATGATGCGCTGATGCTGGGCTATTCCGTCACCGCGGAACTGCATTTACCGGTGCCGGTCCCGAGAGAGGTTTCGGCCCGTGTGGTGCCGCTGGATCCGCCGCTGGCTGATGGTGGACGGCTTTTGATTCTGCTGATTGATCGCAGTCGGGAGGCGGCAATTGAACGGACGCGCGCCGATTTTGTCGCCAATGCCAGCCATGAATTGCGCACACCGCTTGCAAGCCTGCTTGGCCTCATTGAAACGCTGCGTGGCCCTGCTGCCGATGATCCGGCGGCGCAGCAGCGCTTCCTTGGCATCATGGCCGAACAGGGTGAGCGGATACGTCGGATGATTGATGATCTGCTCAACTTGTCGCGTATCGAGATGGAAGAGCACCAGCCGCCGGTGGGTGAGGTACCTCTTGCAATGATCGCGCGTGCTGAGATGGAGGCACTTTCACCGCTGATGAAGCAGCGCAATATTCGGGCAGAATTGGAATTGGCGGAAGCGCTGGTGGCGCGGCCCGCCAATGCGGATCAGGTGGCGCAGGTGATCCGTAATGTCTTGGAAAACGCCATCAATCACGGGCGTGAAGGCGGGGTGATGATAGTCAGTTTGAAGCCTGCGGTCGCCGAGGATGGCACCGCACGCCCCGGCGCTTTGCTCAGCATCGCCGATGATGGGCCGGGCATTGCCAAGCACCATATCCCGCGCCTGACCGAGCGGTTTTACCGCGTGGACGCAGCGCGATCCCGCCATAAGGGCGGCACCGGGCTTGGTCTAGCCATTACGCGGCACATCATCATGCGCCACCGCGGCAGGCTTGCCATTGAAAGCACCGAAGGGCTTGGAACCAAGGTGAGTATCTGGCTGCCAGTCAGCTGAAGTGCCCCGAGCCTGGCAATGCCCGCCCCCGATCCAGCCTCGATCACTTGGGTGAAGCACGCCGCTAGGGTCCGGGATGAAGGCTTGGATTGATTGAAATTACTGAAATTTCAGCGCCATGCTCGGTTGGTGCCGCGCTTGACAAACAGCCTCGGCTAATGATCAACGTCTCCACGCGAAACGAGGATAATGCGGATGAAATGGCCGGTAATGGGCTATTTGCGCGCCGGGAGCCTTGCCGAGCTTTGGTCCACGCTTGAGGCGCATGGGGATGCGGCCCAGATCATCGCAGGCGGGCAGACGCTTCTGGCGACCCTCGCCTTCCGGCTTTCCGATCCGGGCACGCTGATTGATATTACCGGTATTGCTGAATTGCGCTGTATTTCCAGCAATGGCCAAGTGCTTCGCCTTGGGGCGCTGACGCTCCATGCTGATCTTTGCGGTGATCCTTTGGTGAAGGCGCATGCGCCCCTTCTGGCGGCGGCGGCACCCCTGATCGCGCATCCGGCCATTCGTAATCGCGGTACCTTGGGCGGCAGCTTGGCCTATGCCGATCCGGCAGCAGAATTGCCGGCCTGCATGGTGGCGCTGGACGCGACAATTATCGCTGCATCAGCCAAGGGAGAACGGCGCATTCCGGCAGCAGCCTTCTTCACCGATCTGCTGCAAACCGCACTCGCGCCGCGGGAAATCATCGCCGCGGTCGAAATCCCCTTGACCGCGCGCCTTGCCGCCATTGAGGAAATCACGCGCCGTTCCGGTGATTATGCCATGGCGGGCCTTGCTGCCACTTTGGCCTTGGATGCCGGGCGCATCTTGGCACCCCGCCTCGTTTATTTCGGTGTCGGCAAAATTCCCGTATTGGCTGCTGCTGCCGCCAAAGCGCTTGAAGGCCGCAGCCTGGACCGTGCCGGCATCAGCGCCGCGCAGCAAGCGCTGGCGGACGATCTTGACCCGCCCCATGATTTGCATGGCCCGCCGGAGATGAAGCGCCATCTGGCGCGCGTACTGACCGAACGCGTTTTGTTTGGTTTTCTGAAGCCGAAGGTGCAAGCCGCATGATGCCGATTACACTCACTGTAAATGGCGAGAAGGTGACACGGCATGTGGAACCGCGCCGCCATTTGATTGACTTTTTGCGCCTTGATCTTGGCCTGACCGGTTCGCATGCCGGCTGCGAACACGGCGTTTGCGGCGCTTGCACGCTCCGCGTCAATGGCAAGATCATGCGCGGTTGCCTGATCCTTGCGGCGTCACTGGATGGTGCAGAGGTAGAGACGATTGAAGGCCTTTCCGAAAGTGGAGAGGTTGCCGATTTGCAGGCGGCTTTCGTGGCGCGCAATGCGGCGCAATGCGGCTTTTGCACGCCAGGCATGGTGATGACGGCGGCTGAATTGCTCGCTGAAGGCGCCTGCCCGACGCGGGGTGAAATCCGCGAATATCTTTCGGGTAATTATTGCCGCTGCACCGGTTATCAGGCGATTGTGGATGCGGTTGAAGATGCGCTCCGCGCCAGGGGCACCACGCCATGAATGAAATCACACCTGCTTCCATCGGCCTGTCGCGCGAGGATTTGCCCAATTCCTATATTGGGCGATCCGTGCCGCGCCCGAATGTGCCGAAACTGGTGCAGGGGCGCGCGACCTATACCGATGATGTGACCCTACCGCGCATGCTGCAGGCGGCGTTTCTGCGCAGCCCCCATGCGCATGCGAAAATCAGCGCTATTGATACGGCGTCCGCCAAGGCAGTGCCCGGTGTGATCCGCGTTTTTACCGGCCATGATCTCGCGAAATTCTGCGACCCCTGGGTTGCCACGCTAGACCATCTGAAGGGCATGAAATCCGCCCCGCAATATCCGCTACCGCTCCACCGCGTCACCTGGCAGGGGGAACCGATTGTGGCGGTGGTCGCGGAAAGCCGCGCCGCAGCCGAAGATGGCGTGGCAGCACTTCAGGTGGAATTCGAAGCCCTGCCCGCCCAAACCGATATGGAAACCGCACTCGCCCCCGGTGCGGTCGTAATCCATCCGGAATTGGGCGATAATCTGGTATTCACCCGCACGGCGGAAGCCGGGGATGTCGCTGCGGCTTTCGCAGCCGCGCATAAAATTGTCGAGGCGCGCTTCGTCACGGGCCGGCATACGGGTGTGACGCTGGAACCCCGTTCCATCATCGCCGATTACAACCCGGCGGATGAAACACTGACGGTGCATCACTCGACGCAGGCGCCGCATATGATGCAGGGCGTCTTCGCCAAGCAGCTTCGCATGAAGGAAGGCGATGTCCGCGTGATCTGCAAGGATGTCGGCGGCAGCTTCGGCATCAAGGTGCATGTCTATCCGGATGAGGTCGCAATCGCCGCCATGGCGCGCATCATGGGCCGTCCGGTGAAATACGTTGCCGACCGATTTGAATCTTTCGTAAGCGATATTCATGCCCGCGATCATCGCATCAAGGGCCGCCTGGCCGTGGATGCCGAAGGCCGCGTGCTGGCCTTTGACATTGATGATTTAACGGGGATCGGTCCTTATTCCGTCTATCCACGCACCAGCGCGATCGAGGGCAATCAGGTCGTCAATCTTTGCGGCGGCCCCTATGATTTCAAGAATTACCGCTGCACCACAACGGTTGTACTGCAGAACAAGACACCGACGTGCCAATACCGCGCTGTCGGCCACCCCATCGCGACGGCCGTGACGGAAGGACTCATGGATCTGGCCGCCGAGGCGCTCGGCATGGACCCGGTTGAGATACGCCGGCACAATCTTATTCGCGATGATGCGTATCCCTATACCTCGCCGCCCGGTATGCGTTTTGAAGGGCTGTCGCATCACGCATCCCTGGACAAGCTGCTGGATATGGTGCCGCTTGAGCGTATTCGCGCCGATCAGACTGAGGCTCGCGAGCGTGGCATTTATCGCGGCATTGGCTTTGCCTCCTTCATTGAGCTAACCAATCCGTCACCTTTCATGTATGGAATTGGTGGCGCGCGCATTTCTGCACAGGATGGCTGCACGGTACGCATGGACCCCGATGGGTCCATCGTTGCTTCCTCCGGCGTCACGGAACAGGGCCAGGGGACCGAGGCGATTTTGGCGCAAATCGTCGCGCATGGTGTTGGCGTTCCGTTCAATCGCGTGAAGATCATCACGGGCGATACGCAGACCACGCCTTATGGCGGCGGAACCTGGGCCTGTCGCGGTACGGGCATTGGTGGTGAAGCGGCGCTGCAGTCGGCCATCGCGCTCAAGCAGCAAATCCTGGAAGTGGCCAGCGCCATGTTGCAGGCCGCGCCCGAGGCGCTTGACCTTGCCATGGGCGAAATCACGGACAAGGCCAGCGGCAAGCCGCGCATGACGCTGTTTGAATTGGGCCGCATTGTCTATTTCCGTGGTGATGCGCTGCCCAAGGAATTGCAGCGCGAATTGGTGCAAACGCGCCATTTCATCACCAAGGAATACCCCTTCGCCTTCACCAATGGCATTCAAGCGAGCTGGGTTGAAGTTGACCCCGCCACTGGCATGGTGAAGCTTCTGGAACATTGGTGCATTGAAGATTGCGGCCGCGTCGTCAATCCGCTTTTGGTGAATGAACAGGTACGCGGCGGTATTGTGCAGGGCATTGGTGGCGCGCTGTACGAACATTGCGTCTATGATGCGGAAGGCAATCTGCTGACCACGACGCTGGCCGATTATCTGGTTCCCATGTCGGCAGAAATGCCCGAAATCCATGTCGGCCATGTGGAAACACCAACGCGAGAATCTTTGCTGGGCGCCAAGGGCGCTGGAGAAGCCGGCACCGCCGGCGCGCCGGCGGCCATCATGAATGCCATCAATGATGCGCTGCGGCCATTCAAGGTCTGCGTGCATGAACAGCCCTTTACGCCAGAGCGCATCTTGCGCGCGCTTGGCACCATTGCCTGAATAAATTGAACCGTATTCACAAACGCCACAATAGGGAGATTAGCCATGACCACCCTTCGCCGTAGCCTGCTCTGGGGCGCTTCCGCGCTGCCCTTGTTTTCCATCCATAGCCGCGCGCAGACCGCGCTGAACATCACCATCGCATCCAGCCATCCTGTGGCGAATTTCTGGGTGTCAATGATGAAGAATGTCTTCCAGCCGGAAGTGGATAAGCTGCTGCGCGATGGCGGGAACACGCATCGCGTCAATTGGCGCGAAGCCTATGGCGGCACGCTCTATCGCTTCCAGGATACAATGGAGGCCGTGCGCGATAACATTACTGACATAGGCTATGTCGGTACGCTTTGGGAAGGCAGCACAATGCCGCTGCAGAACGTAACCTATTTCACGCCTTTCGCGACCGGTGATCACGCTTTGGTGGCCAATGCCTTTGAAGCCATGAATGAAAAAGTGCCGGCCATTCGGCAGAATTGGAACAGCCTGAATATGGTGCCGCTTAGTTCCTATGTCACCGATACTTATCACATCTGGTCGAATTTCCCGGTGCGCAGCCTGGATGATTTGCGCAACCGTAAAATTTCTGCCCCTGGCACCAGCGCCAATTGGTTGACCGGCACGGGGGCCACGCCGGTGGATGGCGCGCTCACCACCTATTACACCGATATCCAAACCGGCGTTTCGGAAGGCGCGCTGTCTTTCTTTGTTGGCATTCTGCCGACCCGCGTGCATGAAGTGGCGCGCTACATCACGAAATGCGATGTGGGAGCGATGTATGTCGGCGGCATTGCAGCCAATAAGCAGCGCTTTGATCGTTGGCCAGAAGGCGTGCGGCGCGCCATGACGGAAGCGGGCAAAACGACGACCCAGGCGCATATCCGCGATGTCTCGGCCCGCATCGCCGCCGCCGAGGCAGAGATGCTCCGCCAGGGTTCCGGCATCAGCACCCTGCCCGCCGCCGAACGGGAGCGTTGGATCCGCGGTTTGCCCAATATTGCGCGCACCTGGGTGGATAGCTCTGGCCCCGCAGCGCGGGATGTGTTGAATGCCTATTTCGCGGCCATTCGTGCAGCCGGGCAGACACCCGGGCGTAATTGGGACCGCGAAGTCACTTCCTGATCTGGAAAGTGCGCGCACTTGGTCGATGATATTGATATGGCGGCGCTGGAAAGCGCCAACCTCGGACAGCGTCTTGGCCCGATCCAGATGTTGCTTGATTGTCTTGCGGCCATTGGCACCATCTGGACCTTCGGGTTGATGCTGCTGATCTGTGCCGATGTCATTGGCCGATCGTTTCTGAATGCGCCGATCACCGGAGTTGCGGAAATTGCCGCGCATTCCGTGGTAGGCATTGTATTCCTGCAGATTGGCGCAACCATCTACCACCGCCGCATGACGCGTGCGGATTTCCTGATCCAGCGCGTACTGAATTTGGCGCCGCGCCTCGGTCAAGGTCTTGAGGCGCTGTTTTTCTTGATTGGTGCCACAGTGATGTTCTTCATCGCGCAAGCCGCCTGGCCCGGCATGTGGAATTCCATCAATTTGCGGGAATTCTTCGGCGTGCAGGGGCTTTTTACCGTGCCCACCTGGCCCTTTCGTGGCCTGATTGTGCTGGGTGGTGTGGCGGGCGGCATCGCCTATCTAGCGGTGTTTGTCGCCGAACTGCGCGGGATGTTGTCGCTTCATGGATGATACAAGCCTGGGCTTTGCCCTGATCGGGCTGATGGTGACGCTGATCATCATCGGTTTGCCGATTGGCGTTACGTTGATTTTAACCGGCGCGATTGGCGTTTGGCTGATCCGCGAAAATCCTGATTTGGCCTTTCGCTTCACGGCCTTGGCGACCTATTCCGGCATTCAGGATTATCTGTTTGCGACCATACCGCTATTTGTCCTCATGGGGCTCCTGGTCAGTATTTCCGATGTTGGCAAGGATACTTTTGATGTCGCACAGAACCTACTGAAACGCGTGAAGGGCGGGCTTGGCATCGCAACTGTTGGCGCCAATGCGGTTTTCGCGGCGGTGACCGGGGTTTCCATTGCCTCGGCGGCGGTCTTCACCAAGGTCGCGGTGCCCGAGATGGTGCGCCACGGCTATTCCATGCGCTTCGCCGCCGGCACTGTTGCGGGCAGCAGCATTCTTGGCATGCTGATACCGCCATCGCTTTTGATGATTGTTTATGGCGTATTGGCCGAGGTTTCCATCGGCGCCATGTTCATCGCGGGCGCCATCCCCGGCCTGATTATCGCAATCGCTTTCACCATCATGATCTGGTGCTATGCGCGGTTTGCGCCGCAGCGGATCATGAGTGCGGCCGCATCCAACGAAATCGCCGATGACAAGCCGATGGGGGCAGCCGAGATGCTCAGTAAATCGCTGCCCATCATGTCGCTTGTGGTGGTAATCCTTGGCGGACTTTACACGGGTTTCTTCACGCCAACCGAAGCGGGTGCCGTAGGCGCGGCGGGCGCTTTATTCATTGCATTGGTACGCCGACGCCTGACGCTTACGAAATTCTGGCGTGTTCTGCGTGAAACCGGCCTGGTATCGGCAGCCATCCTGTTTCTGCTGATCTCGGCCGGGCTTTATTCGCGCATGCTATCCATGGCCGGCGTGCCCAATGCCATCGGTAATTTCGTCGAACATTTGGGCCTTGGGCCTTATGGGTTTTTGTTCGCCTTTGTCATTGTGATCCTGCTGATGGGGATGATTCTGGACAGCACCTCCATCCTGCTGATCATGGTGCCGATCGGTGCGCCGATTGCAACCACGATGGGGTTTGACCTGATCCATTTCGGCGTTGTTACCATCATCGCGGTGGAAATGGGCCTGCTGACGCCGCCCTTTGGCATCTCGGTCTTTACTGTGAAGGCAACCTTGGCAGACCCGAAGGTAAGCATTGAATCGATCTTCGCCGGCGCCCTGCCCTTTGTGGCGGTGATGGGCCTCGCGCTAATCCTTATTGCCTTCTTTCCCATGCTCTCAACAGCTTTAGTGCGCTGACAGGTAGGGCGAGATCCTGCAGTTTATGGGTTGCGCTTCAGGGCGAAATCATAGCTCAGCTTGCGCCAAGTGCCTTCCAAGGCACGCCCATCGGGGCCCTTGCCTGGCGGATGCTGTACAAATTCGGCGATCAATTCGTGCTTCACACCAAACACCGCATCACTATCCAAATAGGGGTCTCCCGCGACAAAGACGTGCGTCACCAGGGTTTCATGCCCCGGTGCCGCGATCATGAAATGCACATGGGCCGGGCGCATAGGGTGCCGACCGGTGGCGCGGAGCAAATCGCCAACCGGCCCATCATCCGGCACGGGGTAGGAAGTTGGCGTCAGCGTCCAGAAATGAAAGCGCCCTTCAGCATCGGAGCGAAACCGCGCGCGCAGATTGGCATCCGGTTGATCGGGGCGCTGCACATCGTAATAGCCATCCTCATCCGAATGCCAGATATCCACGATGGCACCAGCGATGGGCCCGCCACCCGCCGTGGTGACGCGCCCTGAGACATGCAGCGGTTCGCCCTTCATGGCGCGCGCAACCTCGGCCCCCAGCGGCAATTCGGGCGCGCCTTCCACATAAAACGGGCCGAGCACCGTGGTGGGTGTGGCGCCTTCCGGCAGGCGGTGATTAATCGCATCCACCAGCATGGAAACGCCGAGCGTATCGGATAGCAGGATGAATTCCTGCCGCCTGCCATCGCACATATGGCCAATGCGGGTCAGGAAATTGATCGCGTGCTGCCATTCGTCAAAGCATGGCTCCACATCGCGCACAAAGGCGTGCAGATGGCGCACCAGACTTTCCGCCACCTGCCTGAGGCGCGGGTCTTCAGCGCCAACCAAGCGTTGCAGGACCGCATCGGTGATGGAGTTTTCATCGAAATCGCGCATGGCGAGGGTCCTTCACGGGGCGAGGCATGGATGGCGCGGGCTGATGCTTGGAGTTTAGCTTATACAAGCCGGCCTGAGCCGCGCAAACATCAAAGGCTATCCGGATTAGGGATTAGGGCAGGGGCCTCGCCCAAAAAGCAAGCGCGCCTCGTTACAGCTCAGGCTGATAAACTCACGCCAACCCCAAGGCCCAAAGCAGCACGCCCTTTTGCGCATGCAGCCGGTTTTCCGCCTCATCAAACACCACGCTTTGCGGGCCATCCATTACCTCATCGGTGATTTCCTCGCCACGATGCGCGGGCAGGCAATGCATGATAATCGCATCCGGCGCGGCATGTTTCATCAAAGCCGCATTCAACTGATAGGGCGCCAGAAGATTATGCCGGCTTTTCGCCCGGCCATCACGCTCATCAGCCATGGAAACCCAGGTATCGGTCACTACGCAGCGCGCATCGCGCACCGCGGCGATTGGGTCATGGGTCAGTTCGACCTTGGCGCCTTGCGCGCGCGCCCAGGCAATCAGCTCAGCGGGCGGCGCCAATTCCGGCGGTGTCGCCAACCTTAGCGTAAAGCCAAAGCGCGCTGCCGCCTGGATGAAGGATTGCGCGACATTATTGCCATCACCCGTCCAGGTCACGATCTGCCCCGCAATCGGGCCGCGATGCTCTTCAAAGGTCATGACATCGGCCATCAATTGGCAGGGATGCGATACATCCGTGAGCCCATTGATCACCGGCACCGTTGCATGTTCCGCCAATTCACGGATTTTCCGCACATTATCAGTGCGCAGCATGATCGCATCCACATAGCGCGACAGTACTTTTGCGGTATCAGCCGGCGTCTCACCGCGCCCAAGCTGCATATCCTTCGATGACAGCACCACAACATTGCCGCCCAATTGGCGGATACCGACTTCAAAGGAAACCCGTGTTCGGGTCGAAGGTTTTTCGAAGATCAGGGCGATGGATTTGCCGGCTAGCGGCTTGCCCACGATCTCACCCCGCTTGGCACGCCCGGCAAGGTCCAGCATGCGGCGCAGCACTGCCGGTTCAAGATCCATCAATTCCAGAAAGTGGCGGGGCGGCGCATCGCCGCCCCTCACTGATTTCAACATGGCACTCATTGCGCCGCGGCTTGGGCACCGGCTGGCGTCAGGCGCTGGCAGGCGCGATTGAGCAGCACCACCGCCTCATCCGCATCCGCTTCCGTGATAATAAGTGGCGGCGCCAGGCGGAGCACATTCATGCCCGCCGCAACCGTCAGCAAGCCTTCGGCCACGGCGGCATTCTGCATTTCGCCATTATTCACTTCGGGCCGCAACTTGAGGCCGAGCAGCAGGCCAGCACCGCGCACATCCTCGATCACTGTCGGATACTTGGCGGCGAGTGCGAGCAGGCCACGCCACAAATGCCGCGCCACCTGATCCACACGCTCCAGGAAGCCGGGGGCGGAGACAACATCCATCACCGCATTGCCGGCAGCGCAAGCAAGTGGCCCGCCGCCATAGGTGGACCCATGCGTGCCGGGCTTCAAATGCTTCGCCACATGTTCCTTGGCGAAGATGCTGCCGAGCGGGAAGCCACCACCAATGCCCTTGGCGGAGGACATCACATCAGGCTCAATCCCGGCCCATTGATGGGCCCACATCTTGCCCGAACGGCCCATGCCGGTTTGCACTTCATCCAGCGCCAGCAGCAGGCCGTATTCATCACACATGGCGCGCAATTCACGCAGGAAACGGAGCGGCGCGGGGCGCACGCCGCCTTCACCTTGCACGGGTTCAATCAGCACGCCGGCGGTGTTGGGGCCAATTGCGTCACGCACCGCATTCATATTGTCGAAGGGCACATGATCAAAGCCTTCAACGGGCGGGCCAAAACCGGCCAAATATTTCTCATTACCCGTCGCGGCCAAAGCAGCCATGGTGCGGCCATGAAAGGCGCCATCAAAGCAGATCAGCCGGTAGCGTTCCGGATGGCCGCCTTCCGCATGATATTTGCGGACAGCCTTGATCATGCCTTCATTGGCTTCCGCACCTGAATTGCAGAAGAACACGCTATCGGCAAAGGAGCTTTCCACATGCCGCCGCGCCAGCGTTTCCGCCTGCGGAATGCGATACAGGTTGGAGGCATGAATGATCTTGCCCGCCTGTTCCGCGATCACCCGCGTTAGGTGCTGATGGCCATGACCCAAGGATGAAGTCGCGATGCCCGCGCCGAAATCCAGGAAACGTCGGCCATCTTCCGCCCAAAGTCGCGCGCCTTCGCCCCGCTCAAAAGCAAGGTCGGCACGGTTATAGGTCGGCATCAGGGCGGGAATCACGTTTCCAGTCTCCGCAAGCAACCGGCCCGGGCAAAGGCGACAATCGCCCCACCAAGGACCGGAGGCAGGAAATCTGCCGGAAAAGCGCGCAAGATGAAAGAGGCGGCCTGATTTATTCGCCAATATTCATCAAGGCGCCTCGAACCCGTGCGGCCTGGAATTGCGCCAAGAACAGCCAGGCAGCCAGCCCAAGCCAGATCACATCAAGCGCGAAGGCATAGGCCAATTGGTGCCAGGCGAAGCGTCCTTCCAGCAAGGCAGCGCGCATGCCTTCAAACACATGGGTTGCGGGAATGGCGAGCGAGACCGGCTGCAACCAAGCGGGCAGGACTGACACCGGATAGAACACCGCCGAAAAAGGTGCGAGGCCGAACAACACCCCCCAGGCCAGCGCTTCGGCCCCCGCGCCATGGCGGAGAATGAGCGCCGTCACCCCCAGCGCCACCGCCCAGCCCATGGCCATGAGCGCAGCGAAGTAAAGCACCAAGCCCGGCCCCAGGGTCCAAATGCCAAAACCATAAAGCAGGAAGGCAAGAAGGATCGCCGGGCCGACGCCAATCGCCGTACGCAGCATGCTCATGGCGACCAGCCCCGCCACCAATTCACGCGGGCGTAAAGGGGCAACGAAGATATGGCCCAGATTGCGCGACCAGATTTCCTCAAGGAAGGAAATGGCAAAGCCCATTTGGCTCCGCAGTGTCACCTCCCACAACAACACGCCGCCCAGCAGCACGCCGGTGGTGACACTCGCGGTATTGTTCTGCACGCCGGCAAGCCAGGCAGTCACGAAACCCCAAACCAGCATTTGCAGAACGGGCCAATACATGAGTTCCAGAAGGCGCGGCCAGGACCGCCGATAGAGCGCCAAATGTCGATACATCAATCCCCAGACGCGCCGCCCTGCCGCGTTCATGCCGCGCGCCCCTGGCCGCGCGCGATATCCAGAAACACCTGTTCCAGATCATCGCGGCCATAACGCGCGATGAGATCGGCGGGGCTGCCTTGGTCCACAATCCGCCCGCCCTTCAGCATCAGCACGTGATCGGCAAGCCGTTCGACCTCAGCCATGTTGTGACTGGCAAGTAGAATGGCCGCACCGGCTTCTGCGCGGTAATCTTCCAAAAGGCTGCGCACCCAATCGCCCGTATCGGGGTCCAGGCTGGCGGTGGGTTCATCCAGCAGCAGCAATTCCGGGCGATTGATCAGGGATTTCGCGATCGCGACACGGGTTTTCTGCCCGGCCGAAAGCTGCCCCGCGGGCCGGTCCAGAAACGCAGTCAATTGAAGGCGTTCGGCCAATTCGGCGATGCGCGCTATTGGCTTCGGCATGTTATAAAGCTGCGCATAAACGGTTAGGTTTTCTCGTACGGTCAGCCGATGCGGCAGCGCAACATAGGGCGAGGAAAAATTCATCCGCGCCAGGGCAGCAAAGCGGTCCCGCGCCATGTCATGACCCAGCACCACAACGCGCCCGCCACTTGGCACGAGCAGACCAAGCAGCATGGCAATGGTGGTGGATTTGCCAGCACCATTGCCGCCGAGCAGCGCCCAGGTGCTTCCGGCGGGTTGGGTGAAATCCAAGCCTACAACGGCGGGTGTATCGCTGGCCTTGTAGGTTTTTGTCAGGCCTTGGGCCTCAATGGCGGGAATCGACATGGGGGGCATATCGTCCCAAAGCGGCGTTTCGCCAAGTCAGCCGCAATCAGGCCGCCGGGCGCTGGCTTTCAATCAACCGGCCATGGAGCAGGCGGATGCCCGCTTCCCAACCCCAGGCAATGGCGGCGGGCCGATCCGCCCCGGCCAGCACAATCTGCTCGGCACTCAGCGAGAGTTTTTTTGCAGAGTTCCGCCGCTGCCGGGCTGTCAGCTGCCAGGAAATCCTCGGACAATTTAAGGCGCAAGAAATCAAAGCCGGCACGTTGGCTGGACAGGATACTGGCCGCGAAGGGGGATGCGGCTTCCAACATCAGCCGATAGCCACGCGCCTGCATAAAATTGCGTGCGAGCAGGAAAGGATCGGGATCGGCCAGCACATCTTCCGAATCAAGCCTAATGATCAGCCTGGGCCGCTGGCTTTGCGGCATGATGGCATCGAGGCGTAGGAATTCCGCCGAGAAAATGCTCTCTACACGCTACCCCTTCGCTTGGGCAAAAAAATTCCTATATTAGTTCAAACCCATTCTGGAAGGTTGAGAATCCAATGCGTCGTCCCGGTTATCTTGTCACCGCTTTCGCGGCCCTCGCTATGGTTCTGGTGCCGGTTTTGGCTGATGCCAAGCCGGGGGGAAATTCGTCTTCTGGCAGCCGCGGCAGCCGGACCTATTCCGCACCGGCGCCGACCCAGACCGCGCCCAACACCGCGCGCCCGATGGAACGTACCGCGACCCAGCCTTCCGGGCCGCAACAGTCCGGCGCGCCCGCGCGTCCCGTCATGCCGCCGCAAGCACAACCGCAGCGTTCCTTCATGGGCGCGCTGGCGGGCGGCCTGCTCATGGGCGGCCTGATCGGCATGATGTTTGGCGGCGGCCTTTTCGGTGGCGCCGGCGGCTTTGGCGCCATCCTTGGCATGCTGTTGCAGGTGGCGCTGATCGGCGGGTTGATCTGGCTTGCCTTCCGGATCTTCCGTCGCCGTCAGGCTGAACCCGCTGTCGCCGGGCCTTCGGGCTATGCGCGCCAGATGGAGCCCGCGCCGGTGGCCGGCGGTGCCGCTTCGGCCGGCGCCTATGCTTCGCCGGTGCGTGATGTGCAGCTGACGCCGCAGGATTATCAGGCCTTTGAACGTTCCTTGATTGAGGTGAATGCCGCCTGGTCGCGCCGTGACCTGAAGGGGCTGCGCGATTTCGCAACGCCCGAGATGGTGGGCTATTTCGCAAAGGATTACCGCGATCTGGATGCGCGCGGTTGGCGCAATGAAACCCGCGATGTGAAGCTGGAGGGTGGTGATCTCTCCGAAGCTTGGCATGAGGAAGGGCTAGATTACGCAACGGTTGCCATGCGCTTTTCCATGCTTGATGCAACCTTTGAAGCCGCGACCAACAAGGTGGTGGAAGGCAGCACGACAGAACGCCAGACCTCCACCGAGATGTGGACCTTTGCCCGCAGCGGGCCTGAGGAGCGCTGGTTGCTTTCTGCCATTCAGCAAACGGGCTGATGGCACGTCGCAGGCATGGCGCAGGCCGTGCCGGTTTGCCCCAGGCGAATGCCGTGATTGGCCAAGTCTGATCTCGGCATTTTTTTGTGCCTGTAGGGCGGTTTGGGCTTGCTCGGGCGCGTAGAATCTACTCGCTTTCGCTGCGCCAATTCGTCTAGCCTTCCAACAAAGAAATGGGAGGAAAGCATGAATATGCTGTTTGGTCGTCGTGCGCTCATGGCGGGCATGGCGGGCACTTTGGCAACACCTGCATTGGCGCAATCGCGATTTCCGGACAGGCCGATCCGCATGATGGTGCCCTGGACGCCGGGCGGCGCTACGGACATTCAAATGCGCGCCTTGTGTGAGCAGGCGGCGCGGCGCTTGGGCCAGCCCATCATTGTGGAGAACAAGCCAGGCGCGGGTGGTTCCTTGGCAGCGCAATTCCTGGCGCGGGAAGCGAGGCCGGACGGCTATACGCTGGCGCAAATGTCCAATGGCTCATTCCGCATGCCGCTGCTGCAGGAAAGGCCGCAATGGGACCCGATGCAGGATTTCACCTGGGTCATTCGCCTGGTCGGCTATATGGGCGGCGTGGTGGTACGCCGTGATGCGCCATGGAAGACCATGCAGGAGCTGCTGGCCGATGCGCACGCCAATCCGGGCAGGTTCAATTACGGCACGCCTGGCGCCAATACGACCGATATCCAAATGACACGGCTTGCGCGATTGGCCGGCATTGATTGGGTGACGGTGCCCTTCCGCGGTGCCGCGCCCAATCTGCAAGCGCTATTGGCGGGCGACATTCATTTCTCGGCAGAAACCAGCGCCTGGGCGGATATGGCCCTTGAAGGGCGTGTGCGTCCCTTGGCCGTATGGATGAGCGAAAGGGCCACACGCTTTCCGAATGTGCCCACCTTGCGAGAAGTGGGTTACGACGTGCTCGGCGAAAGCACCTATGGCGTTGGCGGACCGCGCGGCATGGGCCCAGGCCTGGTGCGCGCACTGCATGATGCCTTCAAGGAAGCGCTGTTCGATCCTGCCCATCTGGCGGTGATTGCGCGTTTCGATATGCCTGTGCGCTATCTGAACAGCGCCGATTACGCTGCGGCGGCCGCTGCGCATTATGAGGATGAGAAAAAAACCGTGCAGGAGCTTGGGTTGAAGCTGGGATAGATTTGGTCAGCCAAGCCCAATCACCCGCGGCAGCCACAGCGCCAAATCCGGTATCGCCATGACGGCAACCGCCGAAAGCAACATTGCAAGCACCAGCCAGATCACCCAGGGCACGGTGCTTTCCATCGAAACGCCGGCGATACGGCAGGACACCATGAGGTTCACCGCCATGGGCGGCGTGAATTGCCCAATCGCGATCATCATCGTCAGCACCACGCCAAACCACGTCAAATCCCACTGAAAGGCCGCGGCAATCGGCAGCAGCAGCGGCAGCAGGATCAGAAAGATCGAAATGCCATCCAAAAACATGCCAACAAGGACAAGGAAAATCGTGAGCAGCGCGAGGGTTCCGGCTGAGCCAAGCCCAAGCCCCACCACCCATTCCACAATCGGACGCACAATGCCGAGCGTGCTGGTGGACCAGGCAAAAACCGTCGCCAAGGCAATGACGATCAGAATGACGGCGGAGATTTCCCCAGCCTCCACCAGCATTTCATAGACATCGCGCAGGCGAAGGCTGCGATAGACAAAAAACCCGATGAAAAGCCCGTAGAACACTGCAACTACGGCAGCTTCCGTTGGCGTGAAAAAGCCAAGCCGCATGCCGCCCAGGATCACCACCGGTGCCATCAGCCCCCAGAAGGCTTCCTTGAGGCTTTGCCAGAGCGCCATGGCTTCCTGCTTGCGCGCCTTGCCGCCGAAATCCTTCAGGATGGAAATGGCGACCACGGCGCCAATGATGCAAAGCCCGGCCAGAATGCCGGGGATCATGCCGGCGGCGAAAATCGCCGGCACCGAAACCCCCGGCACCAGCACGGCATAGACAATGAAGGCAATCGAAGGCGGGATTAGGATATCGGTGGCGGCCGCCGCGCCCACAGTGCTCGCGATAAAAGGCCGCGGATAGCCATCTTCCGCCATGCTTTTCGTCACCACTTGGCCAACTGCCGCGCTGGTGGCCGGCCCTGAGCCTGAGATGCCGCCAATCACCATGGCGACCAGCACGGCGACAGAAGCCAGCGCGCCGCGCCCGGCACCGACCAGCGCAGTGGCAAAACGCACCAGCCGAAGCGCCACACCGGTGCGGTCAAACACACTGCCCACCAGCACGAACATTGGAATCGCAATCAGCGGATACTTCGCAATGCCGGCATAGACATTGGTGGGCATCGCCATGATGGATTGATCCGCGAGCCAAATGGCGAAAGCCCCCGCGAGCCCGAGAGAAATCGCGACCGGCACGCCGCCCGCAAGCAGCACAGCAAAGGCCAGAAACAGGATGGTCGCAATCATGGCTTAGCCATCCCCGCCATGGGCAAGCCTGATCAAGCGCCCCGCCGCGCGCGCAATCACTAGAAGTGAAATTAGCGGCAGCCATCCGGTATAAAGCCACTGCGGATTGCCAAGCCCATTGGACAGCACCTCAAAGCGATATTCATCATAAGCGAGCTTGGTACCAAAGACCGCAAGCAAGCCAAAGCAGATGATGGCAAGCACCAGCGCCAGCATTTCCGCGCGGCGTTGCCCGATTTTGCCAATCAGATCAGTAAAATACCCAACCCGGATATGCCGCCCCGTCGAAATCGCCAGTGCCGCACCGATCAGCGCAATTACCACCATGAGCACCACGGAATATTCTTCCGTGATGGCGAGCGATACATTGGTGAGGTAGCGCGCCAGCACATTGGCCGCTGTGATCAGCGCCATGGCCGCCATGGCAAGCGCGAGCAGCACGCGCTCAAAACTGAGCGGTATCCGGGTTTTCGGATCCGGAAGCCTTGCTCCCGGATCCAACTCAACGCTCATGGCGCGTCAGGCAATCGCGCGCGCAATGGCGGCTTCGGCCTTTTGGACCAGTGCGCTGCCGACCGTCTGCGACCATTTGTCAAAGACCGGCCGCGTGGCACGGGCAAAAGCCTGCTTTTCGGCGGGCGTGAGCTCCGCCACGGCGACACCACGGCGGATGCATTCCTCGATGGAGGAACGATCCCCATCAATGCCAAGACCTTTTCGCGCCGCCGCAATTTGCTTTTGCGCGGCTTCACGCGCGCAGGCAATCACCAGGTCACGATCCGGCGGCGCGAAGCTATCCATCACGGTTTTGGCGACCACAAAAATCGCTGCATCGGCGCAGTAATTCCAAATGGTCAAATGGCGCTGCGCGAGCGTATCCATCCGGAAACCCAGGAACAAATTGACCGGGTTTTCCTGTCCATCCACCGCGCCGGTGGAAAGCGCCGGTTGCAGATCCGCAAAGGACATTTGTACTGGATTGGCGCCGAGCCCCTGATAGATTTCGCTGAAAATCGCCCCTGCCGCGAACCGGATCTTGAGCCCGCGCAGATCCTCGGGCTTGCGGATTTCGCGCTTGCTGTTGGAGATTTCGCGGAAACCATTCTCGCCCCAGGAAACCGGTACAACATCGCGGCTGGTCAGCGTGCCGAACAGATCGCGCCCGACCTCACCATTGATGATCGCGTCATAGGCGCGATGATTGGGCATCAGGAAGGGCAGCGAGAAGATATTCATTTCACGGATTTGCGGCGAGATATTGATGGTGGAAAACACCGCCATATCAATCACGCCCTGGCGCATCGCGACCAATTCGCGCGTCTGATCGCCGCCGACCAATTGGCTGCCCGGATAGACCTTCATGTTGATCCGCCCGCCGGAGCGTTCCGTGACCAGTTCCGCCCAGGTAAAGGCGCCGTCTGATATCGGCAGCGGGCGATTGCCCACGACCGAGACCTTGTATTCGGCGCGGTATTGCCCCTGTGCGCGCGGAATGGCGGGGGCGGCCAAGCCAAGCGCGCCGGCGCCCAGCAGCAGGTTACGGCGCGTCGCGCCCTGGAATGGGGTGGTCATGGCGTTCTTCTCCCTTTGTTATAGTCCAGACTATGATCCCCACTTGCCCAAGGCCAGCGCCGGAGGCAAGCAAAACATTGCGCGTGACGCCGGAAAGGCGCCGCAAACCACAGGAGACGCCGCATGATCCCGACTTCCAACCTGGGCGCCATGCTGCTGCAAACCGCCCGCCGCCTGCCGGACCGCCCCGGGCTGATCTGGCGCGACCGGGTCTGGAACTGGTCGGAAATCGCGGCCCGAGCCTCATCCGCTGCCGCCGGGCTGCGGGCGCGCGGGATTGGTGCGGGGGACCGCGTGCTGATCCATTCGCGCAACAACAACGCGATTTTCGAGGGCGTCTGGGCCTGTTGGTTGATTGGCGCCGTTTGGGTGCCGACGAATTTCCGCCTAAGCCCGCCGGAAGCCGCCTATCTGGCCGGGTCTTCACGCTGCAAGGCGCAGATTTTTGATGTGGCCTTCCGCGAACATCGCGCTGTCTGCCGCGCGGAAAACCTGACCTGTATGCTGGATATCGCGATTGGCGATGGTGCCGGCTTTTCCTGGGAGGATTTGATCGCGGAAGGCGCCGCCGCGCCGGTGACGGTGGCGGCCGATTTGGATCGCGATCATCCGGCCTGGTTCTTCTATACCTCCGGCACCACAGGCCGGCCCAAGGGCGGCATTCTGACCCATGGGCAAATGGCCTTTGTCATCAACAATCATATCGCCGATCTGATGCCGGGGCTGACCGAAAATGACGCGTCCTTGGTCGTAGCACCGCTTTCCCATGGCGCTGGCGTACATGCGCTATCGCAAGTGGCGCGCGGCGCGGCCTCCATCCTGCTGCCAGGTGAGCGTTTTGATGTGCCGGAGGCCTGGCGCCTGATTGAAACATACCGGGTTTCCAACATGTTCACCGTGCCAACGATTCTGAATGCGCTTTGTCGCGATCCGGCCATTGATACCCATGAACATTCATCGCTGCGTCACGTGATTTATGCCGGTGCGCCGATGTATCGGGAGGATCAGAAATACGCGCTGAGCAAACTCGGCCCCTGCCTGGTGCAGTATTTCGGCCTGGGAGAGGTCACCGGCAATATCACTGTGTTGCCGCCGGCCTGGCATAGTCTGGAAGATGATCCTGGCATGCCCATCGGTTCCTGCGGCTATCCGCGCACGGGGATTGAGGTTGCGATTTTGGATACGGCAAACCAGCCCATGGCAGCCGGTGAAACTGGCGAGATTTGCGTGCGCGGGCCTGCGGTATTCGCGGGCTATTTCGAAAATGACAGCGCGAATGAAAAAGCCTTTGCCGGCGGTTGGTTCCATACCGGTGACCTCGGCCATTTGGATGCGCGCGGCTTCTTGTACATCACCGGTCGCGCTTCGGACATGTATATCTCGGGCGGGTCAAATGTGTATCCGCGGGAGGTTGAGGAAGCGCTGTTGACACACCCAAGCGTTGCGGAAGCCTGCGTGGTGGGCGTGCCTGATGCTAAATGGGGCGAAAGCGGCGTCGCGGTGCTGGTGGCGGAAGCGGGGGCGGTGATTGATGCCGCGGCCGTGATGGCGCATCTGGATGGCCGGCTTGGCCGCTATAAATGGCCCGCCAAGATTGTGGTGTGGGATGCGCTGCCACGTTCCGGCTATGGCAAGGTCCCGAAGAATGAGGTGAAGCGCCTGCTGGCGGAACGCGGGCAGGCGTAAAAGTGATCAGGCAGGCGGCGGCAGGCGCTTGCCGGTCTCGGCATCGAACGCATGGAGATGTTCGCTGCGCGGCGCGATTTCCAGCACGGCGGCTGAAGGCGGCGCGCCGGGCAGGCGCAAGGCCATGGTTTCACCCGAAGCCAGCCTGCCATGCACGACGCTTTCCGACCCCAGCGGTTCAATCAGATCGGTCGTAAGGCGGAGCGGCCCCGGCAGGTTGATATGTTCCGGGCGAATGCCAAGCGTCACTTTCCGCCCCGGATGGGAAGCGTACTGGCCGGGTGGCAGGGCGAGGATATTGCCATCCGAAAGCCTCGCCGCCTTGCCATCTTCCGTGATGTAGGCGGGCAGGAAATTCATTGCCGGGCTGCCAATGAAACCCGCGACATAGGTGTCCGCAGGGCGTTCAAAAATTTCCATGGGGGAGGCGATTTGCGCGGCGCGGCCTTCGTGCATGACAACAAGCCTATCGCCGAGCGTCATCGCCTCCACCTGATCATGTGTGACAAAAAGACTGGTGACGCCAAGCCGGCGTTGCAGGCGCTTGATTTCTGCGCGCATGGCAACGCGAAGTTTTGCATCCAGATTGGATAGCGGCTCATCGAACAGGAATAGTTTTGGTTCGCGCACAATCGCACGGCCCATGGCGACGCGCTGGCGCTGACCGCCCGAAAGCTCCCTCGGGCGCCGATCAAGTAAAGTGGAAAGGCCGAGCAGGTCCGCTGCTTCCTGTACGCGGCGCTCGATATCTTCCTTAGCAAGGCCACGAATGCGCAGCCCATAGGCCATATTGTCGAAGACGCGCATATGCGGATAAAGCGCGTAGTTTTGGAACACCATGGCGATATCGCGCGCGGCTGGTTCCAGCGTGGTCACATCCCGATCATCAATCAGCACCGTGCCACCTGTGCTGCGTTCTAACCCGGCCACGATACGGAGCAAGGTTGATTTGCCGCAGCCCGATGCGCCGACAATGACAATCATCTCCCCATTTTTAACGGTCAGATCAATGCCATGCAGCACGCGCACCACGCCAAAATTTTTAACGATACTGGATAGTTTTAATTCAGCCATGGGAATTTCTCATTTCTCGGTCTCGACCAATCCCTTGACAAACCACCGCTGCATCAGGATCACAATGGCAACGGGCGGCAGCAAAGCGAGCACCGTGGTCGCCATGACCAGATGCCATTCCGTATCGCCCTGGGAGCCCAGCATTTTCACAATGCCGACCATGATGGTTTCCACATGGGTGGAGGTTGTCACCAGCAGCGGCCAAAGATACTGGTTCCAGCCATATACAAATAAAATGACAAAAAGGGCGGCGGTATTCGTGGCCGATAACGGCAGCACCACATCCTTGAAGAAGCGAATCGGCCCCGCGCCGTCCATCTTGGCGGCTTCCACCAGCTCATCCGGGATCGTCAGGAAGAATTGGCGGAACAGCAAGGTTGCCGTGGCGGAAGCAATCAGCGGTACGATCAGCCCGGCATAGGTATTCACCAGGCCAAGATCAGAGACCACCTGGAAGGTCGGGAAAATCCGCACTTCAACCGGCAGCATGAGCGTGATGAAAATCGCCCAGAAGAATAGCATCCGTCCGGGGAAGGCGAAGAAGGCAACCGCATAGGCCGAGATGATGGAAATCGCGATTTTGCCGAAGGTAATCAGCAGCGCCATGATGGCGCTATTGAACATCATGGTCGAAACCGGCACGCCGGCGCGCCGCATGTTCCCCTGGCTCCAGACGGCGCTGTAATTGGCGGCGGCCTCAGCGCCCGGCAGCAAGGGCACATCACCGCGCCCAATGGTGCCGGCATCATGGGTGGACCCCATCAGCACAATCCAGATGGGCAGGGCGAAAAGCAGCACGCCCAGCACCAGGATTATATGGGTCAGCATATCGGCGCGGGGGTTGCTGCCGGCCATGCCCATGGGGGCGGCGATGCTGTTGCGCGCTTCCGCCATCAGTAATGCACCTTGCGGTCAATGAAGCGGAATTGCACCAGCGTCAGCGCCATCACTGCAATCATCAACACGACCGATTGCGCGGAGGAGGAGCCGAGATCTAGATTGACCCGCCCATCAATATAGGCGCGGTAGATCAGGGTTTGCGTGGCATTGCCCGGACCACCCTTGGTCAGCGCATCAATAATGCCAAAGGTATCGAAAAAGGCATAGGTGATATTGATCACAAGCAGGAAAAAGGTGGTGGGTGATAGCAGCGGGAAAATCACCGTGCGAAAGCGATGCAGGGGGGACGCGCCATCAATGGCAGCGGCTTCAAGAACGCTGCGTGGGATGGATTGCAGCCCGGCCAGGAAGAACAGGAAATTATAGGAAACCTGTTTCCAGGCAGCAGCAAGCACCACCACAAACATGGCCTGCTTACCATTCAGCGTATAATTCCAGGCAATCCCGGCAGCCTTCAGTGCGCGGCCAATCAGCCCGATGTCAGGATGGAACAGGAAAATATAAAGAATGGCGGCAATGGCTGGCGCCACCGCATAAGGCCAGATCAGAAGCGTGCGATAGCCATCCTTGCCGCGAATATGCCGATCCGCCAGCACCGCAAAGCCAAGCGCGAAACTCATGGCGAGCGCGGTGACTGCCGCCGAGAAAATCACCGTATTGAGGATGACCTGATGATAGAGCGGATCAGCGAATAGGTCTGTGAAATTTTCAAACCAGACGAATTGCTTAGAAATGCCAAAGGCATCCTGGCGGATGAAGGAATACCAAAGCGCTTCCCCCGCCGGCCAGAAGAAAAAGACAAAGGTGATGACAAGCTGCGGCGCGAGCAGCAGATAGGGCAGCAGCTTGTTATTGAAAATCGCCTTGCGCTGCATGGAGCCTCAACCAAAAAGAGGGGGCCGCCCTGAAGGCGGCCCCGAGATGCGATCAACGACGATTGGCGCGTTCAAAATTGCGTAGCACCACATCGGCGCGGCGATTGGCATTACCCAGCAGGGTTTCGGCATTCTGCTGACCCTGTAAGCCGCGCTCCAGCTCTTCCTGGATGATATTGCGAATTTCGACAAAGCCACCCAGGCGGAAGCCCTGGCTATTCGGCGTCGGTTCCGCGCGGGAAAGCTGGATGATGGCGGCATCGGCGCCAGGGTTTTGGGTATAAAAGCCCTCAGCGCGTGAAGCCTCATATGCCGCCAGCGTCAGCGGCACATAACCTGTCACATGGTGCCACCACTTATCCTGCTCAACTTCTGAGATGAAGCGGTAGAATTCCGCCACACCACGATATTCTTCCGCCGAGCGGTTGCGCGCCGTCAGTGTCCAAAGGCTGGCGCCACCAATCACGCCATTGTGCGGCAATTGGGTGATATCACCATGATGCGGCAGTACAACGGAAGCCCAGCGGAACTTCGCTTCGCGCTGCACCTGTGCACGTCCGGCCGAGGAATTGAAGGACATGGCGGCCTTGCCGGCGGGGAAACTTGCGAAGCCATCGCCATCGCGCCCGCCATACACGAATGTCCCCTCACGCTGCATCTCAAGCAGCATATTGGTATGCTTGGCGAAGATCGGCGCGCCGAGGTTTATTTGCGCATCCAGGCCTTCAAAGCCATTGGCCTTTGTGGCAAGCCCGACATCATGGATGGACGATAATTGTTCAAACATCACCCAGGTCGGCCAGGCAGTGCTGATCGGGATTTCGGCAGCATTAGTTGCCTTGATCTTCTGCGCGGCAGCGCGAATCTCGGCCCAGGTTTTCGGCAATTCGGTCGTGGAAAGCCCGGCCTTTTCGAAAGCCTCCAGATTGACCCACATGACCGCCGAGGATGAATTATGCGGCATGGAAACCATGCGGCCTTGCGTGTCGGAATAATAACCGCGCACACCGGCCAGATAGCGTTTGGGATCAAGCGTGATGCCTGCTTCGCCAAGCAATTCATGCGTCGGGCGGATGGCGGGGCCGGCGGCCATCATGGTGGCGGTGCCGACTTCAAACACCTGCGCGATATGGGGCGGCGTGCCGGCGCGCCAAGCGGCGATGGCGCCGGTCATGACCTCCACGTAGGAGCCGCGGAAGGTGGCATTCACGCGAAAGCGCGATTGGCTTGCATTGAAGCGCGTAACCTGTTCGGCCACGCGTTCGCCAAGCGCACCGCCCAGCCCATACCAGAACTGGATTTCGGTGCGGCCCCGGGCGCGCACGGATGGCGCAATGAAGGGGGCCGCAAGCAGCCCCGATGTTCCCAGCAAAATGTGACGACGATTCATGTTCCCGCTCCCTTGATGTTGACGATCGTTGCCCGATACTGATCCTCTATTACAGGAAAAAGACGGTTTCGCGAACCTTGTGTTGCGGGTCTTTCAGCCCCCCATCAGCCGCGTCAGCCTATCCCGCGCCCCGGCATCGAAGCGGAGCCCAAGCTTGCTCCGGCGCCAGAGCACATCTTCTGCCGATGCGGCCCATTCCTCCCGCCGCAAATAATCCAGCTCGGCAGTGTGCAAATCGGCGCCAATGACCGGGCCGGGGTCCTGGTCAGGGGCAAAAATCCGCCCGGCGCGGGTGCCATAGGCGCGGAGCAAGCGGGTGCAAAGCGCCTCTGGCAGCAGGGGGAAGTCACGCTGAAAATCCGTCAGCAGCGCGGGGAAGCCGTCTGGCGCGAAATCCCCGCCGGGGAGCGGTGCGCGGGCGGTCCAGCCGGACTTTTCGGGCTTCAGGCCAAGCTCGGCCAGCGCGGCCTCGGCCAATTTGCGATAGGTGGTAATCTTGCCGCCGAAGATTGTGAGCAGCGGCGCTTGGCCCGCCGGCGCATCCAGCTTCAGCACGTAATCGCGCGTCACTTCCTGCGCCTTTCCTGCGCCGTCATCATAAAGCGGGCGTAGCCCCGAATAGGTCCAGACAATCTCTTCGCGCCTGACGGGTTTGCGGAAATAGCCCGATGCGGCAGAGCAGAGATAGGTGATCTCGCCATCAGAGATTTGCGGCACCTCTTCCGAGTTCGGGTGATCCTCATCGGTGGTGCCGATCAGGGTGAAGTCACGTTCATAGGGAATGGCGAAAATGATGCGGCCATCGGCATTCTGGAAAATATAGGCGCGGTGGTGATCATAAAGTCGCGGCAGCACAATATGGCTGCCCTTCACCAGCCGAAGCCGCGCCGCCTGATTGCTGCCCATGACCAGCCCCTGCACCGCACCCACCCAGGGACCGGCGGCGTTGACCAAGGCGCGGGCGTAACATTCGGCTGTCCCATCACGGCCCTCAGCGGTGATGTGCCAGAGCGCGATTTCCCGCCGCGCGGCAGTCACCGCCATGCGCGGATGGATGGCCGCACCGCGTTCCGCCGCATCTTTGGCGTTCAGCAGCACCAGGCGCGAATCGTCGACCCAGCAATCGGAATACTCAAAGCCGATGGCATGCCCGGGGCTGAGCGGCACACCGAGCGGAGAGCGTGTCAGGTCAATGCGCTGCGTTGCCGGCAGCAGCTTCCGCCCGCCCAAATGATCATACAAAAACAACCCAAGTCGCAGCAGCCAGGCGGGCCTGAGGCCCTGGTGATGCGGCAGAACGAAGCGCAAGGGCCAGATGATATGCGGCGCGATGCCGAGCAGGATTTCGCGTTCAATCAGCGCTTCCCGCACCAGGCGGAATTCGTAATGTTCTAGATAACGCAGGCCACCATGGATCAGCTTGGTGGAATTGGCCGAAGTGCCGCCACTGAGATCGCCCTTTTCGAACAGCACCACGGAAAGCCCGCGGCCTGCCGCATCACGCGCAATGCCCGCGCCATTTATGCCGCCACCAATGACGGCAAGGTCGTAGGGTTCAGCCGGAGATGATGATGCGCGCAAGCTCATCCGGCGTGGTCAGCATGGGGTAATGGCCCGTGTCAATCACATGCCAACGCGCGTTCAGTTTTTCCGCGCAGCGGCGTTGATGCGTCTCTCCGGGATTGGCCGCCTGTGGGCAATAGATTACGGAAGCCTGCCAGGCTTGCTGCCAGAAGCTTGGCAGCTTCACCGGCTGGGTGAAGGTCTTGATTGGATGGAGCGTCATGCGATCTGCCGCCCATTCGGCGAGGCCCTTTTCCATGCCGAGGAAAAGCCTGTTCAGCGCATCCCCTCGGCTCGGGCCGATCGCGATGTCGGTATTGATGGCGGCGGGGCGGGTCACGATGTCACGAATTTTCTCGCCATCCATCAGTGCCAGCGCATCGGCGAAAACCAGGCGCCCGATGCGGTTGCGTGCGCGCTCTGCCGCCGCTGCCATCACCATGCCACCGGCCGAGGTGCCGACAAGCACCGTATCCCGCAAATCATGGAAATGGAGGTATTCGGCGATTTCCTGGCCGTGGCTTTCGGTATCAATGCCAGCGCGCATCTGGTGGCGCCGTTCCGCGCAGCCATCCAAGGTTGGCGCATGCACCTCATGGCCCGCAGCGCGCAGCCTTTCGGCGACAAGGCGCCAAATCCAACCGCCCTGATAGGCCCCGTGGATCAGAACAATGCTTGGCATGCCGTGCCCCCCGTAGTGCGCTTGAGCTAAGCCCGAAATGCCAGGCTTGGAAAGCCAAGCCTGGCAGGGCTGGCAGAATGGCCAAGTCAGGCTAGGTTGCGGCATGGCAAAACCGAAAGGTCCCCTTCCCATGCTGCGTCGTTCCCTGCTTTCCGCTGCTGCGCTTGGCCTCGCTGCCCCGGCACTTGCCCAGGCGCGGCCCTTGCGCATGATCATCCCGGTTGGTGTGGGTGGTGTAACGGATGTAGTCGGCCGCATCCTGGCCGATGCCTTGCAAACCCAACTTGGCCGGCCCGTGGTGCCGGAGAATATCGCCGGCGCTGGCAGCACAGTGGGCGCGGCAGCGTTTCATCGCCTGCCCGCCGATGGCAATACGATTTTCATCGGCACCAATAACCATCCTGTGATGCGCGCGGTCTATCGGAATTTTCCGCATGATCCGGTAACGGATTTCATCCCCCTCGCTTTGGTTAGTCGGCAGCCCTTCGTGCTTGCTGTACACCCAGACGTGCCGGCGCGTGATGTCGCCTCGCTGATGGCTTGGCTATCGCAGAAGAAGGAAGAAGCGAATTACGGTGCGACCAATCCCGGTGCCACCAATCATCTCGCAGGCGAATTGTTCCGCCAGCTTTCCGGCGCCAGCTTCACCATCGTGCCCTATCGCACTGCCGCCAATGCAGTGCAGGATTTGCTCGCGGGGCGGATGAACCTGACCATTGATAGCCCAACCATGCTCGCGCCGCTGATGCGCGATGGCCGCGTGCGGGGGTTGGCTGTGAGTTCCGCGACACCTTCTGACCTTGTGCCCGGCCTGCCCGCACTCGCACAGGTTGGTGTGCCTGGCTATGAAGTCACGGCCTGGCAGGTGCTGTTTGGCAAGCCGGGCACGTCGGAAGAAGCGCTCGCCCCCATTCGTGAGGCAACGCTGCGCGCCGTCGCAGACCCTGCCGTGAAGCAGCGTCTGGCAGCAGCGGGCGTGGAAACCTGGCCCGATCCTTCGCCCACCGCTGCAGCAGCGCATGTGCAGGCGGAAGTGACACGCTGGGCGCCGATTGTCTCACGCATGAATCTCGGGGGCTGAGCCATGGCTTATGAGGGCATCCGCGCGCATCGCCCTTTGATCATGGGGCGGCGCGGCGCGGTGGCAAGCAACCATCCGGTCGCGACTGCGGCGGGGATGGAGATTCTGCGCGCCGGCGGCAATGCCGCTGATGCGGCGGTGGCGATCGCGCTGACGCTCGGTGTGGTGGAGCCGCATATGTCGGGGCTGGGTGGAGATGGTTTCTACCATGCCTGGAATGCGAAAACCGGCACCAGCACAACCTATAACGGTACAGCGGCGGCACCGGCCATGGCAACCATTGCGCATTATTGCGCGGCGGGCGGCATTCCGGTGCATGGCGCGCTTTCCATCCAAACGCCCGGCATGGTGGCTGGCATTGCCGCGCTGCATGGCGCGGAAGGCAGCAAGCCCTGGGGCGCTCTATTTGGCCCCGCCATTGAAGCGGCGCAGGATGGTTTTGCAGCGACCCATGCGCTCCGCCACTTTGCTGGCGAAAACCGTGCGCGGATGGCGCCAAATGCGGTGAGTGCTGCGCTATTTTTGCCTGAAGGCAAGCCGCCGAGTTTGGGAAATTTGCTGGTGCAGCCCGGCTTGGCAGCGACCTTGCAGCGTTTGGCCTCCGCAGGGCCTGCTGATTTCTATCATGGCAGCTTGGCCGCAATGCTGGCGGCTGATCTTGAGGCGGCTGGCGCCCTGGTCCGTGCGGCGGATCTGGCCTCTGTGAAGGCGCTTGTGGCGCCGCCTATCGCCATGCCCTATCGCGGGTTTGAACTGCGTCAGACGCCACCCAATTCCATGGGCTTCGCCATGGCGCAAATGGCGCGCATTCTGGATCGGTTTGATCTTGCCGCGCTTGGCTGGGGTAGTGCGGCGCTGATTCACCTGATGGTTGAAGCGAAAAAGCGCGCCTTTCTGGACCGCGAAGCCCATGCGGGCTCGGTGAACCCACCGCTTGACAGGCTGCTATCCGCCGAACGTGCTGCCGAACACGCCGCCACCATCACGGACCGCGCGGCGAGGCTGCCGGTGCGCGGCGCGCAGGAAACGGACACCACCTATTTCTGCGTAGTGGATCACGACGGCAACGCCGTTTCCGCCATTCAATCCATCAATTCCGCCTTCGGTTCCGGCGTAACGGGCGGGCAGACCGGCATCCTGTTCAATAACCGCATGAGCTATTGGCATTTGGATGAGGGCCACGCCAATGCCTTGGCCCCCGGCAAGCGCGTGCGCCACACCATGAATGCGCCCATGCTGATGAAGGCGGGTAAGCCCTGGCTGATCTTCGGCACGCCCGGCGCAGATAATCAGGTGCAGATCAATACGCAGGTACTGGTCGCCTGCGCTGATTTCGGCATGGACCCGCAACAGGCGCTGGAGGCGCCGCGTTGGACATCCTCACAACCCGGTCAGGAAAGCAATTACCCCCATGGCGGGGAGGATGTGCTGACGATTGAGCGCGGCATGGAGGCTGAGGTCATCAGCGCCCTAGAAGCGCGCGGCCACCGCGTGAAAACCATACCCGACCTGGAAGGCCCGTGCAGTGTTGAGGCCATTCGTGTATTGGAAAATGGCGTGCGCATGGCGGCATCCGATCCGCGCCGGGATGGCTGGGCGGGGGCGTGGTGATGGCCCCCTTGTCGCCTCTCATCCATCAAGCCTAGAGTGTTGATGGGATGCTCCATTTTCTAAGACGCCGATTGACAGTTGCGATTCTGGTCGCGCTGACGGTGCTGACGTTGAGCTTTCTGCTCACGCGGCTATCGGGTGACCTTGCCATTTCCATTGCGGGGCCAAATGCGACGCAAGAGGACATTGAACTCATCCGCAGCGCCTATGGGCTCGATCGGCCGCTTTGGGTGCAGTATTTCGATTGGCTCTGGCGCGCGTTGCAGGGCGATTTCGGCGATAGCTATTTCTTCAAGACGCGCGTATCGCGGCTCATCATGGAACGCATGCCAATCACTATGACGCTTGGGCTTTGCGGCTTGTTCATCGCGCTTTGTGTGGCGCTGCCCTTGGGAATTCTGGCCGCGGTCCGCGAAAATACCTGGGTGGATCGCAGCGTCTTGATGGTTGCGCTGATTGGCCAAGCCATGCCTTCCTTCTGGCTCGGCCTTACGCTGATGATCGTGCTGGGCCTCAATTTGGGATGGCTGCCGATCTCGGGCACCGGGTCTTGGCAGCATTATGTCATGCCCTCCATCGTGCTGTCCTTTTCAGCCATCCCATCGCTGATGCGCCTGACGCGGAGCGGCATGATTGAAGCACTCGCTTCCGATTACATCCGCACCGCGCGGGCGAAGGGGCTGTCGCGGCTTTCCATTCTGGTGAAACACGGCTTCCGCAATGCGGCCATTCCGGTGGTCGCCATTGCCGCCGTGCAGCTTGGCTTCATGCTGGGCGGTTCGATTGTGATCGAAACTGTCTTTGCGCTGCATGGTGTTGGCTATCTGGCGTGGGAGAGCATCAGCAAGAACGATTTCCCCGTGGTGCAGGCGGTCGTGTTGGTGCTGGCGCTGATCTATATCGGCCTGACGCTGTTATCAGATTTGTTGAATGCCGTGCTCGATCCGCGCTTGAGGTCGGCATGAGTACGGTATTGCAACCTGCCGGCGCCAGCAGCCGGCGGCGCATCTGGCGCAATGCGGGTGCCCTGTTGGGCATAAGCATTGTCGGCTTCGTCACCTTTGTTGCGATATTTGCGCCTTGGCTGGCGCCTTATGACCCATTCACCATTGATCTTGGCAGGCGGGTGATCCCGCCCAAGTGGATGGAAGGCGGTACACCCACCAATATTCTCGGTACGGATCAATTGGGGCGGGATTACCTTTCGCGTCTGATTTATGGCGCGCGGGTTTCCATGATCATTGGGGTCGCGACCATCATCACCTCCGGCATTATCGGCACTTTTCTTGGCGTAATGGGCGGGTTTTATGGCGGGCGAGTTGATGATGCTGTGGTCTTTGCCATTACCGCGCGGCTTTCAATCCCGGTGGTGCTGGTGGCCCTGGCAGTGGCAGGGCTTTTGGGCACCAGCTTTACCTTGGTGATATTGGTACTCGGCCTTTTACTATGGGATCGCTTTGCCGTGGTGGCGCGGTCCACCACCATGCAAATTCGCAATCTGGATTATGTTGCGGCGGCGCGCTGCGCCGGTTGTTCGCCGATAATCGTGCTGCTCAAGGAAGTGCTGCCCAATATCGCCACGCATTTGGCCGTGGTTGCAACACTTGAAATGGCGCTTGCCATTTTGCTGGAAGCCGCACTTTCCTTCCTGGGCCTTGGCGTGCCGCCCCCCTTGCCATCCTGGGGGCTGATGATTTCGGAAGCCAAGGAATACATGTTCTTCAGCCCCTGGATAATCATAATTCCCGGCATTGCGCTATTCATCCTGGTGCTGGGCGTCAATCTTCTGGGCGATGCCTTGCGTGACATGCTGGGCACGGATCTGTCACGATGAGCGCGCTTTTGGAAGTTGACGATCTGCGCGTGACCTTCGGCAGCACGGCAGCGGTTCGCGGCATTGCCCTTAAGGTTGAAAAGGGAGAGACCCATTGCCTTGTCGGTGAAAGCGGCTGCGGGAAGTCCGTCACGTCACTCGCGGTGATGGGGCTGCTCGCCAAGGGCGGCAAGCGCGAAGTGGCACGGCTTTCCTTTGCCGGTGATGACATTCGCGATTACGACGAAAAGCGTATGTCCCACCTGCGTGGTGATCGCATGGCGATGATTTTCCAGGAACCCATGACCAGCCTGAACCCGGCCTATACGGTTGGGTCGCAAATGACCGAGGTGTTGCGCCGCCATCGAGGCACGCCGCGCACGCAAGCCGTGGACCGCGCGGTCCAATTGCTAACGCGGGTTGGGATTACGGCGCCCGGCCTCAGGCTTGGGCAATTTCCGCATCAGCTCTCAGGTGGGCTGCGGCAGCGTGTCATGATCGCCATGGCTTTGATGTGCGATCCTGAATTGTTGATTGCCGATGAACCAACCACCGCGCTTGATGTGACGGTACAGGCGCAAATCCTGCGCTTGCTGGCAGAATTGCAAAAGGACCTTGGCCTCGGCATTCTGCTGATCACGCATGATCTTGGCATTGTAGCCCGCGTCGCTGATCGCGTTTCCGTCATGTATGCCGGCGAAGTAGTGGAAAGCGCGCCAACGGCTGAGTTGTTTCGCGCCCCGCGCCATCCCTATACGCGCGGCCTACTGTCCTGCGTACCGGTACCGGGCAAGGTAAAGCGCGATGAACCGCTGGGATCCATCCCCGGTGTGGTGCCGCGCATCCCGCCAGGCTTCATCGGCTGCGCTTTCAAGGAGCGTTGCAGTTATGCCGAAGCGGCCTGCGCTAGCCCGCTGCCGCGCCGTTATATTGGCCCCGCGCATGAGATGCTTTGCATCCTGCCGGAAGGGTCCGGCGCATGAGCACGCCCGCCATTGAAGTGTGGGGCCTGAGGCGCGAATTCCGTGCAAGCCAGGGGCTTTTCGCGCCGCCGCGCCGCGTGGTGGCCGTTGATGATGTGAGCTTTTCCGTCCCCGCCGGCAGCGTGCTTGGCGTGGTCGGCGAAAGCGGCTGCGGCAAGACAACACTCGCGCGCATGATCCTTGGCCTTTTGGAGCCAAGCGGCGGTGAGGTTTTGGTGGATGGCAAGCGGCTGGTAGGCATGGATCGCCTCGCGCGCGCCAGACTGATCCAGCCGGTGTTTCAGGACCCGTTTTCCTCGCTCAATCCGCGCCGGAGGGTGCGCGATATCATCGCCATGCCGCTAGTGGCGCAGGGCAATGTCACAACATCGGAAATTGGTCGTCGCGTGGCTGAAAGCCTGGAGCGCGTCGGGCTTTCCACCGAACAGGGTACGCGTTTTCCATCGCAGCTATCCGGCGGCCAGCGCCAACGTGTCGCAATTGCGCGCGCCCTGGTGCTGCGCCCGCGCATTGTTGTTTGTGATGAACCGACCAGCGCCTTGGATGTTTCGGTGCAGGCGCAAATCCTCAATCTATTGGCGGAATTGCGACGTGATCTTGGGCTGACCTATATATTCATCAGCCATAATCTTGCAGTAGTTGAACATGTCGCGAGCGAGGTCGCGGTCATGTATCTGGGCCGCATCGTGGAAAAACGCGAGAGTGAGGCGCTGTTCCGTGACCCGCGCCACCCCTATACGCGGGCGCTATTGGGAAGTGTGCTGACCCCCGAACCCGGGCTTGGCGTGCCGGATGTCGGTCTGGGCGATATCATGCCCGATCCCGCGAACATCCCGCCGGGCTGCCGCTTTCATCCACGCTGCCCGGCCTGCTTCGCGCCATGCGCTGCGACCGGACCGCGCATTACCAGCCTGGAAGATGGGCTGGTGGAATGCCATTTGGCGGGTTAAACAAAAGCAACAAAACCAAGCCTGGCATGACTGAGCGGGGCTTTGCGGAAAGCGCTTCCCCTTACTTCCACTTTGCCAAATAGAAACGCGGCAATTCATCAGCATAGGTCTTGAATTCCAATTGCCGCTGAAAGGCATAGGTACTCACGTAAGTGTGCAGCGGCACGAAATAGGCTTGTTCCGTGATGCGTTTGATCGCTGCATCATAGGCGCGCTTGCGCACCGCCTCATCAGCGGAACTGCCGCCCGCATTCACCAGGTCAATCACCTGCTGATCGCGCGCGTAATCCTCATTCCCGCCGGCGAACCATTGCGGCAGGAAGGCCGAGACGTCATTGATCGAAAAGCTGCCCCAGCTCCCCATCGCGAGTGTCAATTCACCGCGCTGTGAGCGTTGGATCTGCGCCGCCACCTGCATTAGATTAAGCCGCGCACGAATGCCGACCGCTTGCAGGTAGTTCTGCACCGCTTCCGACCATTGCCGCGGCTGGACATAGGAAGTGAGCTCCACGTCAAACCCGTTCGCAAAGCCGGCTTCGGCTAGCAATTGCCGCGCCTTGGCAGGGCTGTATTCATACTGCGTAGCGACATCGCCATTGCAGCCGAATTGCGATGGGTAGCAGGGCGCAGGCGGCACGCGCGAACCGCCGGTCACCAGCTTGTCGGCCAGGGATTGACGGTCAATGGCATGGAAAATTGCCTGACGAACCTTGAGTTGCGTCATGGGGTTGCCAGCGCCCGTCCGTCCGGCCGCATCCATGCCAATGTAGCCAATGCGCATGGATTCCTGCTGCACAGCCTGCAGGAAGGGCAAGCGATTCACATTGGTGATATTGTCTGGATTCATGTTCCAGATCCAGTCCACCCGCTGCGCCAGAAGCTCGGTCAATTCAGTGGCGGCATCTGAAAGATAGCGCGCGGTGATCCGCTGAATGGCAGGCTGCCCCTTGGGGCCACCTTGGTAATAGCCGTCGAAGCGTTCGTATTCCACGCCGTTTGAGACATCCACCTTGGTGAAACGATACGGGCCGGTGCTGATCGGCATGCGCGAAAAACCATCAGGACCCACGCGTTCGCGGTAAACCTTGGGCCAGATCGGCGTCACCATCGCCAGGTAATCCAGCGCAGCGGGGTTCGGGCGCTTCATTTTGATGCGCACCGTATTGGCATCGAGCTTTTCGGCGCCCTCGATCCAGGAATAATTCCCAGGCGTTGAAAGCCGCCCGCCCAATTCGGCAATGCCGTTCATCGTATAGACAACGTCATCTGGCCCAAAATCGCTTCCGTCATGAAACTTCACGCCGGGCCTGATCTTGAAATCAATCGCCGTATTGCCCTGCCATGCCCATTCGGTCGCAAGCGCGGGCACATTGCGGAAGGTCTCCGGGTCGCGATGCACCAGACCATCCATGGCTTGGTGCCCGATGATGATGCCGGTGCGCTGGCTGTTGAAATAGGGATCAATATTCGGCACGGCGTCGCGGAAGGCGACGCGCAGCGTATTGGCGCTGCGCTGCGCCATCACCGGCCCAGCGACAATGCCGGTTAAAGCCAAGCCGCCAGCGGCAGCGGCCACACCCTGCCCAAGGCCTCGTCTGCTGATCTTCATCTCGATTTGCTCCCTGTTAGAAATGCAAGTCTAGATACAAGCCCGAACGCAGCGCAAGCGTCGCAGCGCGATCAATCAATCTTCGCGCCGGAAACCCGCACCACCTCGGCCCATTTGGCAATCTCGCTCCGGATGAAGGCCTCAAAGGTCTCGGGGTTGGTGCCGCCGGCCGGCGTCAGCGCGGGTTGCGCGCCACCCAGTTCCGCAATACGCGCAATATAGCCAGGGTCGCGCGTGATCACATCAATCTCCGCGCCCAGCCGTTCAATGATCGGGCGCGGGGTGCGCGATGGCGCCTGCACGCCGAACCAGGCTGTCGCTTCAAAATCGCGAATACCGGCTTCGGCCAGGGTCGGGATATCCGGCAGCGCCGATGCGCGCGCGTTGCTGGTAACCGCCAAAGCCATGAGCCTGCCATCGCGGATATGTCCGATACAGCTTGGCATGTTGTCGCAGCCCGCATCCAGCCTTCCGGCCAAGATTTCAACAAGCATCGGCCCTGCACCGCGGAAAGGCACATGGGTGATATCCGTGCCGCTGCGCAGCTTGAACATTTCCATGGTCATGTGGGGTGACCCACCTGACCCGCTACTCCCGTAATTTAACTTGCCGGGATTGGCCTTGGCACCTGCAACCAGATCACTCACGGTCCGATAAGGCGAATTGGCGGAGACGAAAACAACATTCGGCACACGGATGACGAGCCCAACGGCGGCCAAATCCTCGGGCTTCGTCGTCATGCGCGGGCCCCAAAGCGAGTAATTGATCGCAGCCGTGGAAATGGTGCACATCAGCAGCGTGTAGCCATCAGGCTCCGACCGCGCGACCATTTCAGCACCCAGATTTCCTGTGGCACCAGCGCGGTTTTCGACAATCACCGGCTGGCCGATCCGCGCCGAAAGTCGTTCGGCCAGGATGCGGCCGGCAATATCCGTGGTCCCTGCGGGCGGGAAGGGAACCACAAGCCGCAAGGGCCGTGTCGGAAAGGCTTGGGCGCGAGCGATGCTGGGGGCGGCCAGCGCACCGGCCATGCCGGCAAGAATGATACGGCGGCCCAGCAAGGCGTTGTTTTTGATCATGTTCTGCTCCTTATTCCACACGAATATCGGCTTGGCGTACCACATCGGCCCAGCGCGTCACTTCGGTCCGCATGAAGGCGGCGAAGCTTTCCGGGCTCGAGCCACCATCGGGCGTGAGCCGCGGCGGATCAGCGCCGAATGCCGCGATGCGGGCACGGAAATCGGCATCCTTGCCGATCGCATCCAGTTCTGCACCAAGCCGCGCAATCACCGGGGCGGGCGTCGCGCTTGGCGCCAGCACGCCAAACCAGGCGGTCGCTTCAAAACCCGGCATGCCTTGTTCGGCAATGGTCGGCACATCGGGCAGCACGGCGCTACGCTGCGCACCGGTTACGCCAATGGCGCGGATCTTCCCATCACGAATGAAAGCGAGTGCGGAGGGGATATTGTCCATGCCAAGTTCAATCCGTTCCGCGACCATTTCGGTCAGCATGGGGGCGGAGCCGCGGAAGGGCACATGGGTGATCTGAATCCCTTGGGCGAGGCGAATCTGCTCAATCACCACATGGGGTGAAGTGGCGATGCCCGCCGTGCCGTAATTCAGCCCACCGGGCTTGGCCTTCGCCTCACGGGTCATATCGGCCAGCGTGCGAATGGGCATGCGATTGGCCGCCATCAGCACATTCGGCACGCGGCACATCAGGCCGACCGCTGCCAAATCCTCCGGCTTAAAGGGCATGCGATTACCGAAAACGGCGTAATTGATTGCCCCAGTGCCGATGGTGGTCAGCAGCAGCGTGTGGCCATCCGGTTCTGAGCGCGCGACGAATTCACTGCCGACATTGCCCGAAGCGCCGGGGCGATTATCCACCACCACCTGCTGACCAAGCCGGGCGGAAAGACGCTCGGCCGTCAGCCGCCCGACCAGATCCGTGGTGCCGGCGGGGGTGAAAGGGATGACCAGGCGGATGGGTCGGTTGGACAGGCCCTGCGCCAAGGCGGGCATGGGCAGGACAGCGCCAAGGGCCAAGGCGCTTAGGCTGCGGCGGGTAATCATGAAATTGCCTCTCAGTGGTTTGATTACCCGGGAAGGTGGCCTGTGAACCCTGCCAGATCAACCCGGTTGCGGCCCGGTTTTGGCTTCTTCGATTCGCCCCCTATGATAACTTAGAAATAGGAGCAACGGGGCCTTGGAGTTTCTGCTGCTTTACCGAAGGGTGCTCAGGCTGTTGGCCGCGGATCGCGCTGTCGCGATGGGGCTTGCCTTGGCGGCGCTTGCCATTGCCGGGCTGCAATTCCTGGAACCGGTGTTGTTCGGGCGGGTTATTGATCTGCTCGCTCGTTCGGATCGCATGCAAGAATCGGCGGTTTGGGTGGAAGCGCTTTCGCTTTTGATTCTCTGGGCGGCCATTGGGCTTTTAGCCATTGGCGCCAATGTCACGGTGGCGCTTTTTGCGGACCGCATGGCGCATCGCAATCGCCTCAAGGTCATGCATGATTATTTCCAGCATGTGCTATCCCTGCCGCTATCCTTCCATGGGGATACGCAATCGGGCCGGCTGATGAAGGTCATGCTGGTCGGGGCCGATAATCTGTTCGGGCTTTGGCTTTCCTTTTTCCGTGAGCATCTGACCACCTTTATTTCCGCCATTGTGCTGCTACCGCTCACGCTTATTCTGAATTGGCGGCTCGGGCTTTTGCTGATTGGCCTGGTGGTGATTTTCGGTAGCCTCGCCGCCTTTGTCATTCGCCGCACGGAAAACGCGCAGCGGCAGGTGGAAGCCTTGCACACACAGCTTGCCGGCAACGCCCAGGATGCGCTTTCCAACGTGATGGTGGTGCAATCCTTTACACGCCTTTCCAGTGAGGCACGGCTTTTCAGCGACATCATCCGGCTGGTGATCACGCATCAATTCCCCGTGCTGAATTGGTGGGCGGTGGTGTCGGTCATGACCTCGGCTGCCTCCACCATTTGCATCATCATGATTTTTGTTTTGGGCACCTGGCTGCATCTGCGCGGGCAAGCAACGGTGGGGGAGATCGTATCCTTCATGGGCTTCGCCACCATGCTGATCGGCAAGCTGGAAGGCGCGGTGGGGTTTGCATCCCGCCTTGTGCTGCTCATGCCTTCATTGTCTGAGCTTTTTGCGGTCTTGGATGCGCGCACCACAGTGCCGGAAAAGCCCAATGCCCTGGATATCCCGCGCGCGAAGGGTGAGGTCGCCTTTGAAGACGTGGCCTTCGCCTATCCTGGCGGACCGATGATTTTCAGCCATGTGAATTTCGCAGCCGCCCCCGGAAAGACTATTGCGCTGGTGGGGCCAACCGGGGCGGGCAAATCCACCGCCATGGCGCTGTTGCAGCGGCTATGGGACCCAAAGGAAGGGCGCGTCACCCTGGATGGACATGATTTGCGCGATATTTCGCTGGAAAGCCTGCGTCGGAATATCGGCGTGGTGTTCCAGGAAAGCATGCTATTCAACCGCACCATTCGCGAAAACGTGATGGTGGGCCGCCCGAACGCCACGCAGGAAGAATTGGCACAGGCCTGCAGGCTCGCGGAAGCGCATGATTTCATTCACCGCCAGCCCCATGGCTATGACACCATTATCGGCGAACGCGGGAGCTCCCTTTCCGGCGGGCAGCGCCAGCGGCTTGCGATTGCGCGCGCGCTGCTGAAAGACCCACCCGTGCTGATTTTGGATGAGGCAACCAGCGCGCTTGATGCCGCGACCGAAGCCCGGGTGCAGAAGGCCCTGGCCGCGCTTATGGCGGGCCGCACCACCTTCATCATCGCACACCGGCTTTCGACCGTGCGTGATGCGGATGAGATTCTGGTATTCGCCGGCGGGCAGATCGCCGAACGCGGCGGCTTCAAGGAATTGGTGGCGCAAGGAGGGCATTTTGCGGAGCTGGTGCGCACCCAGCTGACGGGTTCCGCCAGCGCATGATCATGATCAAGGCATTTGCCTGATGGTGCGGCAGGATGGGGTGGTCAAACCCGTAATAGAGGGACCCCATCATGAATCATCGTCATCGCAAGGTATTGCACGCCATCTTCGCCCATCCCGCCGGCGCCAATATTGACCCCAAGGAGGTTGAGCCAGTGTTTGAGGAGTTCGGAGGCGAGGTCTCCTATAATGGCTCAGCGCGCTTGGCGGTGAAGCTGAATGGGCAGGCGCATGCCTTCCACAAGAGCCAGCACAGCCTTTCCAGGGATGAGGTAGTGGCAATTCGCCAGTTTCTGACGCATTCTGGGGTGGTTCCGGCGCGCGATTACCCGCTTTAAAAGCAGGGCGGGGGCGGGGCCGGGCAGAAGAAGGAAGAACCCCTATGAAGCTTCATCGCCGTGATTTCCTTGCAGGCGCCGCCGGCCTTGCCGCCCTTGCCCCCAGCCTGGGTCAAGCCCAGACGCGCTGGCAAATGGCCACCCCCTATTCGGACGGCAATTTCCACACGCGCAATGTCCGCTCCTTCATCGAGGATATTCAGAAGGGCAGCAATGGCCAATTGGCCGTGCAATTGCACAGCAATGGCGCGCTGTTGAAAATGCCGGAAATCAAGCGCGGCGTGCAGACCGGGCAGGTGCAGGTGGGTGAGCTTCTGCTGACCGCCTATGCCAATGAGGACCCGCTGTTTGATGCTGATGCGCTGCCCCAGTTGGTGGTGAATTACGCTCAGGCCAAGCGCCTTGCCGATTTGCAGCGTCCCTTCATTGAAGCGCGCTTTGCCCGCCAGGGGCTGAGCCTGCTTTATATGGTGCCCTGGCCGCCAGCGGGGCTCTATTCGCAGGAACCCGTGACCTCATTGGAGCAATTGCGCGGTCAGCGCTTCCGCACCTTCAGCCCCATGACCAATCGCTTCGCGCAATTGATTGGCGCGCAGCCGACCCTGGTGCAGGCGGCGGAATTGGCGCAGGCCTTCGCTACCGGCGTGGTGCAGGCGCAAGTCACCTCGGCCGCCACGGGTGTAGATACGCAATCTTGGGACTACGCCAAGGTCTTCACGCCGCTCGGCTTTTCCATGACCAAGAATGCGGTCTTCATCTCCAGCCGCGCATTGCAGGGCCTGTCCCAACCGCAGCAGCAAATGATCCGTGCGGTAGCGGCAGTGGCGGAGAAGCGTGGTTATGAAATCTCTGAAGCGGCAGCCATGGAAACCGAGGCGACACTTGGCCAGCGCGGCATGCGCGTCATGCAGCCAACGCCAAGGCTGCTTGGGGATTTGGCCCGTGTTGGCCGTACCATGGCCGATGAATGGGTCCAGCGCGCCGGTGAGGATGGCAAGAAGCTTCTGGAAGCCTATCGCGCGAGCGCCTGAACATAAATCAGGCAAATCGGGGCGTCGCACGGCTTTACCCCGCCGAGACGCCCCTTGCCATGTCCGGCGGCAAGGGGGAAAACAGAGCCTTCCAGCAATAACAGGAGAGGCTCTCATCATGGATTTTTTCTCACGCCGCGCCATGCTGCTCGGCGCCGCCAGCCTGCCACTTGCAGCACCCTTCATCGGCAAGGCCGTTGCGCAGACGCGTTGGCAATTGGCCACCGCCTATCCGGATGGCAATTTCCATACGCGGAATTTGCGTGACTTCATTACGGAAGTGCAGGGCGTTGCGGGTGGTCTGCAAATCCAGATGCATTCCAATGCATCCTTGCTGAAAATGCCGGAAATCAAGCGCGGCGTTCAGACCGGCCAGGCACAGCTTGGCGAGATTCTGATGTCCGCCTATGGCAATGAAGACCCCTTCTTTGAAGTGGATAGCCTGCCGCAGCTGGTGACCTCCACCGCGCAGGCACGCAAATTGGCGGAATTGCAGCGTCCCTATGTGGAGGCACGGCTGCAACGCCAAGGCATTACGCTGCTTTACATGGTGCCCTGGCCGCAATCCGGCCTTTATACCAATGTGCCGGTGGAAAGCATCGAAACTCTTCGCGGTATGAAAATGCGTACCTTCAATGCTTTGACCAACCGTTTCGCCACCCTGGCTGGGGCCACTCCAACCCTCGTGCAGCAGGCGGAAGTGCCGCAAGCCTTCGCAACCGGTGTGGTGAATGCCATGGTCACCTCGGCCGCTACGGGTGTTGATGTCCAAGCCTGGGATTTCTGCAAATTCTTCACACCAATCGGCTTCACCCGCACCAAGAATGCGGTTTTTGTGCAAACCCGCGCCTTGCAGGCCCTGCCAGAAGCATCTCAGCGCGCCATTCGTGCTGCTGCGGCGGCCGCGGAAGCGCGTGGCTGGCAGGCATCGGAAATGGAAACGGTCGAACGGCAGAATATGCTGGGCAGCCGCGGGATGACGATTGGCACGCCAACGCCCGCGCTGATGCAGGGCTTGGCGCGCATTGGCGCGGCTCAGGCCGATGAATGGGTGGCTAAGGCGGGCGAGGAAGGCAAGCGGTTGATGGACGCCTATCGGGCGGCCATTGCTTGAACATGATGCGGGCCGGTCTTCTCCGCCCGTTTTTCTGATTGCTGAAGGTGGGGGCTGATGCGCAAAGCACTTGATTCGCTTTACCTGCTGGGGGGCGTGCTTGGCGGCATTGCCTTGGCAGCCATTGCCGCCATCATCATCGCGCAGGTGGTTGGGCGACAATTCGGCCTGACGGTTTTGGGTGCAGATGACCTGACCGCGTTTTCGGTTGCCGCATCAGCGACCTTGCCACTTGCTTATGCCTTCCGCCTTGGCGCGCATATTCGCGTGGATTTGATCATCGGGCGGCTCAAGGGTTCCAGCCGCCTCATCATGGAAAGTATCGCGCTGATCCTGACCGCGGGGCTCACATTATTTTTTGCGTATTCCATGGCTGATCTTGCTTTTGACAGTTTCCAGTTTGAGGATGTGGCGCAAGGTTCCGTCGCCTGGAAGCTTTGGGTGCCGCAAGCACTTTGTGCCTTTGGGGCAGCGCTTTTCGCGGTCTGTCTTTTGGATGATCTGGCAGCGCACCTCACCGGGGGTACGCCTTCCTATCGCAACGCCGCGGAGATGAATGCGCTTGACCGCGCGGGGCAGGAACTCTGATGGAACTTGCGCAAACCGAAGCCGGGCTCTTGCTGCTTGGCCTGCTGTTCCTGTTCCTCGGCCTTGGCGTTTGGATCGGGCTTGGTCTGATGCTTGTCGGGCTTTGCGGTGTGATTCTGCTGCCCATGCTGATGCCTTCCATGCCGACCTTCCCGGCGGAGAAGGTGATGGGCACGGCGATATGGCAATCGCTTGCCTCCTGGACCTTGGCGGCACTGCCACTTTTTATCTGGATGGGCGAAATCCTGTTCCGTACACGACTTTCTGAGGATATGTTCCGCGGCCTTGCTCCCTGGGTGCAACGCCTGCCGGGGCGGCTCATGCATGTGAATGTCATTGGCTGCGGGATTTTTGCCGCTGTTTCGGGTTCTTCCGCGGCGACGGCGGCGACGATTGGCAAGATGTCGCTGCCGGCCTTGACGCAGCGCGGTTATCATTTGCCGATGGCGGTGGGCAGCCTGGCTGGGGCTGGTACGCTCGGGCTGCTGATTCCTCCTTCCATTGTCATGATCGTCTATGGCGTGGCGGCGGAAGTTTCCATTGTGCGCTTGTTCATCGCGGGTGTGCTGCCGGGCATCATGCTCATGGTGCTGTTCAGCGGCTGCATCATGCTTTGGTCCATGATGAACCCCAGCCTAACACCGCCGCGCGATCCTTCCATTCCCCTGTCGCGCAAATTGAAGGAAAGCGGGCAGCTCATTCCCGTGGTGCTGCTGATCATGTTCGTCATGGGCAGCATTTATTTCGGTTGGGCGACAGCGACTGAAGCCGCCGTATTCGGTGTGGTGGGTGCGCTAGCGCTTTCTGCCTGGGGGCGGACGCTGACCTGGAAAAGCTTCATTGATAGCCTGATGGGCGCGGTGCGGCTTTCCTGCATGATCAATCTGATCCTGGCGGGGGCAGCGTTTTTGACGCAGGCCATGGCCTATTCGGGCATTCCCGCTGCCATGGCGGCCTGGGTCGGGGCGCAAGGCTTCAGCCCCTATATGATCATCGCGTGTCTGACGATCATCTATCTGGTGCTGGGTTGCTTTATTGATGGCATCAGCATGATCGTGCTGACCGTCTCGGTCGTTCTGCCGATCATCCAGGGTGCTGGGTTTGACCTGGTATGGTTCGGTATTTTCATCGTGCTGGTCGTGGAAATGGCGCAGATAACGCCGCCGGTGGGCTTCAACCTTTTCGTGCTGCAGGGCCTCACCAATATGGGCATTTTTCAGGTGGCGCGTTACACCCTGCCCTTCTTCTTCATGATGATATTGGCCGTTGCGATGGTCGCGCTGTTTCCTGCCATCGTCACATGGCTGCCAGCGACCATGCTGTCTCGCTGATCAGGGCGCTGGGTTGGGCCAATCCGGCCGTTCAAAGCGCTGCACCTCAAGCAGATAGCCGGCAGGATCGTGGAAGAAGAAATGCGTCACGCGATAGGCTTCGGAATATTCAACCTGTTTCGAAACCTTCACGCCGCGTGCCTTGAGCCTTGTGTACCAGCCTTCCACATCCGGATCAACAAAGGTGAAGACAACGCCGCCCTGCACACGGGGGTCGTCTGAAACCCGCGGCGCTCGCGCGCGGCATATGCCCAGAAAGGCGCGCTCACCCGGCGCCGTGGCATAGATGCGGCAGGTTCCCTGATCCTGGACCAGTGCGAGCCCGAGCTCGTTTTCATAGAAATCCCAGGAAGCAGCAGGATCTTCCGCATAAAGGAAGGTGATTTGCTGGGCGAAGGTTTTGGATTCCATGGGGGAAGCTTAGGGGAGATGGGATATCATTGTCACCCATGCATCAATGCCCCGGGTCATACCTTCTTGAGATTTACAAAAGACAAGTAATAAGTTTGCATCCCATCTTATAGAAGGCCCGATATCCCGGCTGGTTGTTGAGGGGGTAGAGGCATGAGCGATTTGGCGAATAAAATTACCGCTCAGATACCGGTGAAAGAACCACAATGGCTGAAGGAATTCAAGGCCTTCATCATGCGCGGCAAGGTGATTGACCTTGCCGTTAGCATTGTAATTGGCGCAGCCTTCACAGCCATTGTGACCTCCATGGTTGAGGATGTGCTGAACCCCATCATCGGTTTGCTGATGGGCGGGATAGATTCTTCCAACCTGTTTGTAGTCATTTCCGGCGAACGCAAGGCAACCCTGGCTGCGACGCGTGAAGGCGGCGCTGCCGTGCTCGCTATTGGCAAATTCCTGAATGCCATCATCAAATTCGTCATCGTAGGTTTTGCGGCCTTCTGGATGGTGATAATCCTAAGCAACCTGCAGGCCTCAAAGGCCGTAGAGCAAGCCGCAACGCCACCGCCGCCCACGCCGACAGAAACGCTTCTGGCGGAAATCCGTAATGAGCTGAAGGTGCGCAAGGTCTGAGGGGCTGCCGTGATTCGGGGGACGGATCATGGCCCAACAGATGGTGCCTGGCGGCTGGCGCTGGCGCGGTTACTCCGCCGCCAGCGCCGGTGCCACTCCGCCCTTCATGCCGAACACCTCTGCCAGCAGCGCATAGGAACGCTGGCGGGCCGCCGCGTCATGGCAATGCGTGATGACGGCAAATTCCGAAATGCCGCCATGCGCCGCTGACAGCGCTTCCAGCTTCGCGCGCACCTGTTCCGGTGTGCCGACCATGGCCTGGGCGCGGATTTGCTGAAGCCGCGTCAATTCTAGATCGGAATAGGGATAGGCTTCGGCTTCCTCGACACTCGGCAAGGGCAGGAACATTCCGCGGTCGCGCTTCAGGCGCCATAACTCGCGGGAACGGAACAGGCGCCGTGCCTCGGCCTCCGTATCCGCGACCAAACAGAACACGCCAAGCGCGGGATAGGGAGCAGCCAGGCGCGCGGGCAGATCGGGCTTCGGCTGGAAGCTTTGACGATAGATGTCGATCACCTGTTCGCTGCCGCCGCCATCGGAAAAGAAATGCGCGAAGCAATAGGGCAGGCCAAAATAGCCCGCGACCTGCGCGCCGTAATCCGAACTGCCCAGCACCCACATTTGCGGGCGCGTAGAGGTGACAGGCTGGGCGATGATGCTGGCGAAGGGGTGGTCTTCCGGCAGGCCATCACCATGCCAGCCCAGGATTTCCACGATCTGATTGGGGAAACGCTCTGCCGCCCGCGCCGCATCGGGGTTGAGCGCGAAGGCCGTGCGCCCATCAGACCCCGGCGCGCGACCCACGCCCAAATCAACGCGCCCCGGTGCAATGGCTTCCAGCATGCGGAATTGCTCGGCCACTTTCAGCGCGCTGTAATGCGGCAGCATGATCCCGGCAGAACCGATGCGAATCCGGCTGGTAGTGGCGCCAATGGCAGCCAACAGGATTTCCGGCGCGCTACCGGCATGGGATGCGCTATTGTGATGTTCCGCGCACCAGTAGCGGTGGAAGCCCAAAGCCTCCACATGACGGGCGAGGGCCAGGGTTTCCTGCACCGCCACCGCCGGGCTGCGGCCCGAGGCGACCGAGGATTGATCAAGCACGGAAAGGATGAAGCCAGACATGGTCACCAGGTTAGCGCAAACCGCGCCAAGGACAAAAGCCAATGTATGAAAGCTTCATGCGCCGCGCCATCGCGCTCTCCTGCCAGGGGGTTGAAACAGGCGGCGGCCCCTTTGGCGCCGTGGTGGTCAAAGACGATGACATGATTGGGGAAGGCATGAGCCAGGTGGTCCCCTGCGCCGACCCGACGGCACATGCCGAGATCGTGGCGATCCGCGCCGCCTGCGCGAGGCTTGGCATGCATGACCTTTCGGGCGCGGTGATTGTCTCATCCTGTGAGCCCTGCCCGATGTGCCTTGGCGCCATTTGGTGGTCGCGCATGGGTCTGGTGGTCTATGGCAATGATCGCACGGATGCTGCTGCGATTGGCTTTGACGATGCGGCAATCTATGCCGAGGTCGCCGCGCACTTGGAAGCGCGCCGCCTGCCGCTGCGGCGTGTTTTGGCCGATGAAGCGCTGAGCGCCTTTCGGCTATGGCAAGCCAAGCCGGATAAGGTGAGTTATTAGTGAGAAACGCGCCCGAATATCGCCGTCAACACGGCGAACAACACCCCACCCGCCAGAAAGCCCACCAGCGTGCCATTGATCCGCACATATTGCAGATCACGGCCCACGCGCAGCTCGATCTTTTCGGTGACCGTCGCCGCGTCCCAATTCGTCACCACGCCTGCGATAAAATCCGCAAGCTGCACCTGGGCTGAGGGCAATAGCGTCATCAGCACGCCCTCGGCCGCGCGATTGAGCCGCTCTCGCGCGCCCTGATCTTCCGCGAGCAAGCTGCCGGCATTGGCGAAAATGCCAGACAACAGCGCAACACTCCGCCCATCCGGCCGCGCGGCATCAGCAGCCAAGGCGATTTTCAGCCTGTCCCAGACATCCATGAGCCAGGCGGCGACGGAGGGATGGGAAAGCGCCTCGCGCATCAGGCGGCCAATGGCGGCGGCGCGTTCGGGATCGGTTTCCAGTTTCTCGATCTCACGCGCTAGCCATGCGGCGAAGGCAGCGCGCAAATCCGAATCGTCGGGGCCGATCTTTTCCAATTCGGTATTGATGGCATTCAGGATGCGCCGCGCAATCGTTGCGCCGGCCAACCAGCCGACCAAGGCGCCACCTTCGGCACGCACACGCGCTTCAATGGCGCGGCGCAGGTTTTCCTCCCGCGTCGCCAGCAGCACCTTTAATTGGCCAATTGCCAGGCTGAAGACTTCCTGATGCTGGCCCGAAGCTACCGCCGCGCGCAGAATCCGCGCCAGCAAACGCGTGCCAGCGGGGCCAGAGACAATCCGTGGCAGCAGCCGTGCCAGCAGGCGCCGCGCCCGGCCATCTTCCAGGCTCGCCAGGATGCGGGGCAGGCTTGCAGATAGCGCCATGGCCGCGCGGCGGGAGGCTTCTGGATCGCGCAGGAAGCCTTCCAGAATGCGCGCCAGATCGAGCTTTGCCAGCACACGGCGTACTTCGCTTTCCGTAAAGACATGGCCGGCCACAAAGCGCCCAAGGCCGCGGCCCAGTCGATCCTTCTGATTGGGGATGATGGCGGTATGCGGAATGGGCAGACCAAGCGGGCGGCGAAACAGCGCCGTGACCGCGAACCAATCCGCGAGCCCACCGACCAGCCCGGCCTTGGCGGCGGCTTGCAGCATTTCAGTCCAATAGCCCGGCGGCAATTGGTAGCTGAACAAAATAAGCGCGGCCATGGCGACAAGCAAACCAGTCGCAAAGCCACGATGGCGCTTGAGCGTCAGGCGAAGCGCGGCATCCGGGTCGTGATCCGACATCGTGCCTTGGATAGGCTATCCGTGGCGGCACTGCCAGCCTTGGTTGCCATTTCCCGCCCCGTTGGGGGAGCAACTGGGCATGGCCAGATGGCATGATGCGCGAGGCGTCAGCCTTGCTTCGCCGCAATTCTTGCCGCAATCGCCAGAATGCGTTCCGCCTTCTGCACAATTGGGTAATCCACAAAACGCCCATCCACCTGGATGGAAGCAAGCCCACCGGCCTCGGCTTCCGCGAAAGCTACCACAATGCGTTGGGCGCGGGTGATCTCAGCCTCGGGCGGCGAATAGGCTTGATTGGCGGGCGCGATCTGATCGGGGTGGATGCAGAGCCTGCCTTGAAACCCGAGCACCGCACCGCGCGCGCAGGAAGCCTCATAGGCCGCGGTTTCGCGCAATTCGATAAAGACCGTGTCAATAGGCGGCTCAAGCCCGGCAGCGCGGGAGGCCAGCACGAATTCGCTCCGCGCTGGCGCCAATTCATCCTCAGACAGTGTCCAGGTAATGCCCAGATCGGTGGTGTAATCGCCCGCCCCAAACGCAAGGCGGCGGACGCGCCCTGAAGGCAGGGCAGCGGCGGCGCGCGCGAGATCACGCAGGGCGGCCAGCCCGCGCGCGGTCTCGATAATCGGCATCAGGTCAATGTTGCCAGCGGGCAGGCCGCGTTCGGCTTCCAGATTGCCGATCATCCAATCCACCGCGAGCAATTGTCCGGCATCTTCCAGCTTGGGCAGCACAATACCATCCAACCGCGCGCCAATCACCGCCTGTAGATCGCCAAAGCAGAATTGCGTATCAAAAGCATTGACGCGCACATAGGCGCGGCACTGGCGCGGGCTTTCCAAAGCGGCCCTGACCGCCCCACGCGCCGCCGGCTTGGCGGCGATGGCGACCGCATCCTCCAAATCAAGAATGGCGGCATCGGCGCCGACCTGCAGCACCTTCTCCGCCCGGCGCGGATGATCGCCTGGGGCGAAAAGAAAACTGCGATTGGGACCGGGTGCGTTCATCTGTATCTGCCTTGCAGGGTTGCGCGCGAGATGGCGAAACATAAGCGCCCAGCGCCCCCAGCGCCAGAGCTTTACAGACCTGCCAAGGCATGCGGAAATACCGTAAATAACCAGGAGGAAACACCATGATGGATGCGCTGCCCGGCACCCTGGCCGATGCCGATACCAAGAACCAAACGCCGATTTCCGCCCAATTGGCTGGTTTTGCGGCGACGCTTCGCCTAGAAGACATCCCCGCCGACGTGGTTGAGCGAGCCAAGCGCCATATGCTGGATTGCCTGGGCATTGCGCTGGCCTCCACCAGTTTTGATTTCGCGCACCGCACCGCCAATGCGCTGCAAGGCCTCGCCGGTGCCGGCTCGCATCCCGTGATTGGCTATGCCATGCGCCTGCCCTTGCGTGATGCGGTGATGCTGAATGGCACGCTGATGCATGGACTTGATTTTGACGACACGCATTCCGATGCCGTGGTGCATGGCTCAGCCAGCGCCGTACCAACCGCTCTTGGCATGGCGCGCGAACATGGCGCGAGCGGCATGGAAGCCTTGCTCGCTTATATCATTGGCATTGAAGCGTCTTCACGCATCGGTGCCGCGGCAAATGGTTCGTTTCACCAGCTTGGTTTTCACCCAACCGGCATGGTTGGCGCCTTTGGCGCTTCACTCACTGCCGGGCGCTTGGCAGGCGCAAATGCAGCGCAAATGGCGGCGGCGCAGGGCGTTATTCTCTCCATGGCGGCGGGTTCACTTGAGTTTCTGGAAGATGGTTCCTGGACCAAGCGTATTCATCCCGGCTGGGCCGGGGTTTGTGGCATCACCGCAACCGCACTTGCGCGTGCCGGCTTCAAGGCGCCGCCCGCGGCCTATGAAGGGCGCTTTGGCTTGTTCCGGGCCTATCTCGGCGGGGTGGCGCCTGCCGGGTTTGCTGCGCGTTGCACGGAAGCACTCGGCGATTTGTGGGAATTCCGCAATGTTGCACTGAAGCCATATCCCTGCTGCCATTTCAATCACGCGATTGCGGACGCAACCCTCGCCCTCAGGCGCAAGCATGGCTTAGCGCCGGAGATGATCCGCAGCATGACGGCGCTGCTCTCGCCTGGCCAATACAATATTGTCTGCCAGCCGGAAGAAGCGAAGAAGGCGCCGGCCAATTCCTATGACGCGCAATTTAGCATTCATTACACCATGGCGACTTCCATTGTGCATGGCCGTTTCACCCTGAATGAATTAGATGAACAGGCCATCCGCGATCCACGCGTTTTGGAACTTTGCCAACGCGCGCATTACGGCGAAGACCCGGCATCCCGCTTCCCGCGCTATTATTCCGGTGAGGTGGTGATTGAAACCACCGATGGCCGCACGCTGCGCCATCGCGAGGAATTCAATCGCGGCTCCGACGGCCAGCCTTTAAGTGCCGCCGATGTGGAACAGAAATTTCGCGACAATGCCGGGCGCGTGATGTCGCCTGCGCGGATTGAACGCGTAATTGATCTGGCGATGTCACTCGACACGGCCGAAAGCGTGGTGGCGCTGACAGAGGCGCTCACGGGCTAAATCTGGCGCGGTTTTAGGTGTTGAGGAAGGAAGCAAGAGCGTGAAAATGATAGCCGGCAGGGAACGCGGCAATTTCCTGGAGGATTTTGCACCGGGCCAGTTATTTGAACATTGGCCCGGCCGCACGATTACGGAAGCCGACAATATCCAATTCAGCCTGCTGACCATGAACCAGCATCCGATGCATTGCGATGCGGATTTCGCCGCGCGGTCTGAATTCGGCAAGCCCTTGGTCAATTCCGCCCTCACGCTCGCGATTGTGACCGGAATGACAGTGGCGGATATTTCCTTCAATGCCATCGCCAATCTGGGCTGGAAGGATATTGCCCTGACCGCGCCGGTTTTTCCGGGCGATACGATTTATGCCCGCACCATCGTCACCGATGTGCGCGCCAGCAAATCCCGCCCCTTTCAGGGCATCGTGACCACCAGGACCGAAGGCTATAAGGCCGATGGCACGGTATTTCTTTCCTTTGAACGGGTGAGCCTGGTGCCCAAGCGCGTCGCCGGCGTGAAGGCATCAAAATGAGCGATTTGGACGAACAGGAAAAACTCGTTCTTGCTTCCGTTGCACGGTTTCTGGAACGCCATGTGCAGCCCGTCGCGTCCAAGCTCGAGCATGAAGACGCCTATCCGCATGAGATTGTTGCGCGAATGAAGGAAATGGGACTATTTGGCGCCATCATTCCGCAGGAATTTGGTGGGCTCGGCCTCAGGCCTTCCACCTATGCACGGATCATTGAAGTAATCTCCGAAGAATGGATGTCGGTTTCCGGCATCCTCAATTCGCATCTGATCATGGCGCGGATTGTCGACAAGATGGGCACGCCCGCGCAGCGCGCGCGCTTCCTGCCGCAATTCGCAACTGGTGAATTGCGCGGCGGGCTTGCGCTGACTGAACCGGATTGCGGGACGGATTTGCAGGCCATCCGCACCGTGGCGCGGCGCGATGGGGATGATTACATCATCAATGGTACGAAAACCTGGATCAGTAATGGCGTTGAAGGCAGTTGCTTTGCGCTGCTGGTGAAAACCGATCCGGCAGCAGAGCCGCGCCATCATGGCATGGCGATGTTCATTGCCGAGAAAGGCCGGGGCTTCACGGTTTCCCGCAAGCTCAAAAAGCTTGGCTATAACGGGATTGATAGCGCGGAACTGGTCTTCACCGATCACCGTATCCCAGCCGATCGGCTGATTGGTGGCGTTGAAGGCAAGGGCCTTGCTTGCGCTATTGCTGGGTTGGAACTCGGGCGCGTCAATGTCGCAGCGCGCGGCGTCGGTGTGGCGAAGCGTGCGTTGGATGAGGCCGTGCGCTATTCCCAGCAGCGCAAGACCTTCGGCAAATTCATCCATCAGCATCAGGCCATTGCGCTGAAATTGGCCGATATGGCGGTGCGCGTGGAAGCGGCGCGGCTACTCACCGAAAAGGCCGCGCATGCCTTGGATCGCGGCGATCGTTCAGATTATGAGGCCGGGATGGCAAAGCTTTTCGCGACTGAAGCGGCCGTGGAGAACAGCCTGGAAGCCATGCGCATTCATGGCGGCTATGGTTATTCCAAGGAATTTGTCGTGGAACGACTCTATCGCGATGCGCCGCTTTTGGTAATTGGCGAGGGTACCAATGAAATCCAAAGGCTGGTGATCGCCAAGCGCCTGATTGAAAAGAACCCTATCTGATGGCTGAACGCCCCCTGCCGCTGGATGGCGTGACCATTCTGGCCGTTGAGCAATATGGCGCCGGGCCTTTCGGTTCCATGCTGGTTGCGGACATGGGCGCTGAGGTCATCAAGATCGAAAACCCGGCCGAGGGCGGCGACGTGGGGCGGTCCGTCGGGCCCTATCATTTCGGGCCGGGCGACAGCCATTTCCATCATGCTTTCAACCGCAATAAGCGGAGCCTCGCGCTCAATCTGAAACACCCAGAAGGCATGGCGATCATGCGCCAATTGGTGGGTCATGCGGATGCGGTTTTGGATAATTTGCGCGGTGATCAGCCGGATAAGCTTGGCCTGACTTATGATGCACTGAAGGACATCAACCCGCGCATCGTTTGCGCGCATCTCTCCGCCTATGGCCGGCAGGGATCGCGCAAATCCTGGCCTGGCTATGATTATCTGATGCAGGCGGAGGCGGGCTATCTTTCCCTGACCGGGGAGCCCGATGGCCCACCGGCGCGCTTTGGTCTTTCGGTTGTGGATATGATGACTGGCCTGATGACGTCCTTCGCCCTGGTCTCCGGCGTAGTCGGTGCACGTGCCACTGGGCGCGGCATGGATGTGGATGTCAGCCTGTTTGACACGGCGCTGCATAATCTTTCCTACTTGGCCACCTGGTATCTGAATGGTGGCCATGTGCAGGGGCGGGAGCCGCGCGGTTCGCATCCATCGCTGACACCGTCGCAGCTCTATCGCACACGCGATGGCTGGATTTTCCTGATGTGCAACAAGGAAAAATTCTGGCCGATCCTGGCCGAGGCCTTGGGTCGCCCCGAGTGGGCGGATGATCCGCGTTTCGCGAGTTTCAAGGCGCGCCTCGCTAATCGGGAATTGGTGACGCAAATCTTGGATGAGGCGCTGTCACAAAAAACCACCGCCGAATGGATAGCGCTGTTTGGCGGCAGCGTGCCCGCCGCGCCGGTGTTTGATGTGGCGCAGGCCTTGGAAAATCCCTTTGCGCAGGAACAGCAGGCGGTGGCGGTTTTCACCCGCCGGGAAGGTGGTGATCCCGTTCGCATGTTGACCGGGCCGGTGCGTATTGCGGGTGCGCGCCCGCCCACCCAAGCCGCGCCTATCCTCGGCGCTGATACCAACGATATTCTGTCAGAACGCCTTGGCCTAAATGCGGGGGCCATCAATGAACTCAGGGAAAAGGGAACGATCCGATGATGAATTTCAAGCGACGTGATCTGTTTGCAACCTCCGCGCTGCTTGCCGCGCCGGCGATTGGCCACGCGCAGACGGCCTACCCCAATCGCCCGGTGCGCTTTGTGGTGCCTTTCCCGCCCGGGAATATGTCCGATTTGATCAGCCGCCTGATGGTGGATGAAATGGCCAATCGTGGCGGCGTGCAGATTGTGGTGGATAACCGCGCCGGCGCCACGGGGGCCATTGGCATTCAGGCAGTCAGCCGCAGCGCACCCGATGGCTATACGCTGCTGATGAGTTCCAATTCGCCGCTGGTCGTGAACCCCGCCGTCACACGCAACCTGCCCTTTGATGTCACGAAGGATCTGGTGCCGATTGGCCTTGTCGGCTGGACAACCTTCTTGATTGTGGTGCCGCCGGACTTCCCGGCGAATACGCTGGCCGAAGCCATCGCTTTGTTTCGCGCCAATCCCAATCGCTTCATCGCCTGCAATCCGGGTGCGGGGACTTTCGGCAATCTGGTGACGGAACAAATCTTCCGTACGGTCGGCATCAAGATGGAACAGGTGCCCTATCGCGGTAGCGCCCAGGCGCTATTGGATATGCAGCAGGGCCGCGTGCATTTCATGGTGGATGCCATGACCAGCGCCTTGCCGCAGGTTCAGGGCAAGGCAGTAAAGGCACTTGCTGTTCTGGCCAATCGCCGGTCACCCTTGGCGCCTGAAATCCTGACACTCGCTGAAGCCGGCATGCCTGATTTGGCGCCGCTTGAATCCATGGCCTGGAGTGGGCTGCTCGGTCCCGTCGGCACTCCGCCTGAGGTGATCAGCTTTTGGAATCGAGCCATTACCGCTATGCAGAATGATGCAGCGCTGGTACGGCGCTTTGCGTCCATCAATGTGGAAATGGCGCCACCCTCACCGCCGGAAAAGCTCGGTGAGATGGTGCGCACTGAACTCGCGCGCTGGACCCGTGTGGCGCAGGAAGCGAATATCACTGTGGGTGGGTGACCAACCACAGCTCAGTTGAGAAACGGAGCACCACCACGAGGGCCGCGTGCGCGCGGCCCGTAATGGCGCGCCAGATAATCCACGATCGTATCGCGGAACTCGCCTTCCAGCGGGTTCATTTCGTGCTTCTCCGACATCCAATCCATCAACTCATCCCAGCGTTCGCGCGTAAAGGCGCTGCGGCGGATGAGAGCGGTGTTGTGGCAAGCGGTGCAATAGCCAAATACTTCTGAACGGCCTTCGCCTTCCGCCAATACGGTTTCCTCTTCCTGTTGATCAGCCAAGGCAGCCGCGGCTTCCGCCTGGCGCCGCGCCAGATCAGGCGTCCGCGCGATGGTCGCTGATGCAAATAACAGCGCCGCCACCAAAGCATAGGGCAGTAATCGCATGGCCGCTTCAGCCGATCAGAATGGCGACACGGCTGATCGGATTGGCACCATAGCCTTGCGGATTCCAATTCGCTGCCACATGCGGCTGCATGCGGCCATTGCTATCCGTGGCGCGATACCAGACTTCAAAATAGCCATCGCTCGGCAGCGCGATGCGGCCCTGCCAGCGCTGCCAGGCATGGCGATTGGGCGGCGCGTCAAGCTGCATCGCCTGCCAGCTTTGCCCGAAATCAGTGGAGACATGCACCTCTCGCACGCTCGAATCCCCGGCCCAGGTATGGCCGCGAATATCCAGGCTGCGTGTACCGGCAGGAAGCCGCGTGCCATGGGCGTGGCTGCTGAGCACGGAACGCACGGGCATGCTTTCCATGTCCACGAAATCAGCACCATTATTGCGGCTGCCCGGCACAATGGGCCGCACCGGAATGCGATAGGATGTACCGCCCATGCCGCGCCCGGTGTGCGGTGCATTCAGCACTTCAAGCCGGGTGAGCCATTTCTGGCTGAGCGATCCCGGCCAGCCCGGCACAATCAGACGCGCCGGCGCGCCATGAATTTGCGGAATGGCCGCGCCATTCATGCGAAAGCAGATTAGCGTATCCTCATCCATCGCCTTTTCAATGCGCATGCCGCGGCTGATCGCGGGGCCTTGCGCGGAAAGATGCGTATCGGCGCCATGCTGGCCGGTGAATTTGGCGCCATCCTTCACGCCAGCAGCGCGCAGCACATCACGCAGCCGCACACCAGTCCATTCCGCATTGGAAATAGCGCCATTGCCCCATTGATTGCCAGCGGCCTGAGGCGAAAAGCCGGAGCGCCCATTGCCGCCGCATTCCATTTGCAGCCGGCGCGTCACCACTTCAAAACGCTGTTCAAGCTCGGCAACGGTAAGCTCAAGCGGGGTATTCACTTCGCCGTCAATGCGGATTTTCCAGGCGCGCGGATCGCCCACCGGATCGGGTACATTGCCATTGTTGCGGATAAAGAACTTGTCAGCCGGCGTGATGGGATCATCCAATAGATGCTCGGGCGTCTCGGCGTTCAGCGGGCGTTCGCCTTGCATGATCAGCGGTGCCTTGCCTTCCATTTGCAGGAATTGCGGCTGAGTGGCGCCCTGCGCCAGCGCCGCTGGCACCAGCCCGCCTGGCATATGGCGCGCAAAGGGAATGGCCGCGCCCAGGGCTGTGCCCATGGCGGCGAGTGCGGCACCTTCCAGTGCCCGACGCCGGCCCCAGACCAGCGCATCGGCGCGCTCAGGGTCATCACGATAGAGTTCCTGGATTGAACGTTCCGGCTGCTTTTGATGGGCCATGGCGGTGCCTCCTTCATGCTTTGCTTGACGCTGTTTTGCCCCATCCGATGGGGCGATTGCAAGTAAAAGCGTCCCCCCTTTTCGCCGCCCCCAAAAGCCTGCAAGCTGACACCGCGACAGGAGAAATCCCATGCAAAAACCCGAATTGGGCCGTTCCGGCATTTTCGTCCCGCCCGTGATTTTTGGCTGCAATGTCTTCGGCTGGACCTTGGACAAGGGGCAATCCTTCCGGATCTTGGATGAGCTGGTGGAACACGGTCTCAATGCGCTCGATACCGCGGATGTCTATGCCTATTGGGTGCCGGGCAACAAAGGCGGTGAGTCCGAGAGCATCATGGGCGAATGGCTGAAGGAGCGTGGGCGCCGGCATGATGTGTTGATCCTGTCCAAGGCAGGCATGGAAATGCCTGGCATCGGCAAGGGGCTTTCGCCCACTTATCTCACCAGCGCGATTGAAGCTTCGCTGAAGCGCCTTGGGACAGATGTGATTGATCTCTATCAGTCCCACCGCGACGATGAATCGGTACCGCAGGAGGAAACGCTGGCGGCCTTCGACAAGATGATCAAGGCGGGCAAGGTCCGCGCGATTGGCGCTTCCAATCTCTCTGCCACGCGTTTCAAGGAAGCGCTGGATATCAGCACCAGGAATGGCCTGCCGCGCTATCAAACCATGCAGCCACACTACAATTTGCTGGAACGTGGCATTGAAGCGGATATGCTGCCGCTCTGCGCAGCAGAAGGGGTTGGCGTGATTTCGTATTATTCGCTCGCATCGGGTTTTCTGTCCGGCAAGTATCGGTCTGAGGCCGACCTCGGCAAAAGCCCGCGCGGGGCGCGGGGGGCGGGCAAATACCTCAATGACAAGGGGCTGCAGGTGCTGGCCGCCTTGGACAAGGTGGCAGCGCGCATGGGCGCCACGCCGGCGCAGGTGGCGCTTGCCTGGTTCAAGGGGCGCCCTGGGCTGGCGGCGCCGATTGCGAGTGCTACGACCTCAGCGCAGGTCGCGGATCTCGTGAAGGCTGCCGCGCTAACTTTGGATGCGGCAGCAGTCGCGGAATTGGATGCGGCGAGCGCCTGATGGCGCCGCCTACTTCGCGTCGATCAAGACGGGCAGATTCCAGCGGCCATCCAGGGCTTCGGCCTTCGGGCCATAGAAGCGCCCGACAAAAAAGAACGGGCCTTTCGGGGCGGGTAGCCAGTTTGCTTCCTTACTTGCACCGGGGCTTTCGGCTGCATATAGATTTCAAGCACACCATCAGCGCCCTTCACAAGACCCGCTGTGCAATCACCGATCGAATAGCGATTGAGCGGGTTATCCACCAGCAAGCGTTGTGGCAAATTATACATTGTGATGGACCAGCATTCTGTCACTGGCGGGGTCTGGCCTTGTTTAAAGCGCAATATCCGGCGCCGATTGCCATCCAGAACCTTGCCATCACTGTCGGTCTGCTGGCTGCCATAGATCGCTTCTTCTTTCGTATTGTCATAAATGCCGAGCATCGCGCCGTAATTTCACTTGGTGATGTAACCATCGGCCAATTCTTGACGCGTACCGAATAGCGCGCGTGAAACCTTTTGCTGCATAGCGCCTGCGCGCAAGGTCTGGGCCGCTTCGGCAATGCCCGCTTCATTTGCTGGGCGGATTTCCGGTGCAATGGCGCTGGCATTGAATGCCCTGTTCGGACCAATGCCAATACGCGCAAAGCGGGCAAATATCTCCTGCTCCGCTGCCGGTGGTGGCACGAAGGGCAGCAGCGCGTTTAGATACGAAATGAACCCAATGCCCTCGCCTTTCGCCGCGTCCCATACTGGCCAATCAAAGGCAGGCGCCGCAGCGGCTGCGGCCCTTTCTGTGAATTGCGAAAGCGGCGTAAGCTTGAAGTCCGCCTGCACCGCCTCCAGCCCCGCAAAATCATCAGGACCAAAGAGCTGCGTGCGTGTGAGTGTTCCGACGAATTCAGCTTCGGCGACGAAAACCTTCGTGATCCCAGCGGGAACACTGCCCTGCCAGCGCGGACCTACAAATAGGTAATTACCGGCTTCGCGCCCCGTAGTGCGCACGCCCGTATAGGCAAAATTATGGGTGTAGAGATCAAACCATTGGTTCACATAATAGCGTGGCGCGGGCACCGCCGGCAGCGACAAGATCATATGTCCCGCACGCAGATCGAGCCATGCCCGGGAATAGGGCGTATCGTCATTGGGCGTTACAATATCTGTATCCGCGGGCGTCGAAGACCGCGCATAATGGCGGAATTGATTGAAGCCGCCGACATAGCCACCAAAAGCCTTGTTCTGCGTCTGGCTATACATGGTCTGGTAGCCCTGCAGCGGTGCATAGGCATAGGCCCAAGCCTCTCGTGCAATGGCCTTGGCCTCATCGAGCGTTATTGCGGTATTACCCAGGATGGCCTGATGCCGAGCGCCTCGGATGCCGAAAGCGCCAAGGCGGAAAAGCCGCGGCGATTGATCGATATGGCCATGTCAGTAGCTTCCTATTGCGCGCCGGATTGCCCCGACGCTTATTGCACCAACTCAATGTCATCGAGCTGCCAGCTTCCGTCGAAATAGGCTTCCATGGCTGCGTAAAAACGGAAATAGGGAAACCAGCCCTTGTCCGGGTTTGTACTGATCCAATTCGCCGCGTTGGCCGGGCGTTCCGGTCCGAAATAGACATGCACCGATCCATCGGTATTTTTGACCAAATTCGGATTGCGTGGAGAAAGATCGGCAGCGCCCTGCGCGGTGACCAAGGGGCCGCGCGTGACATTGTCATAAAGCGTGATGGACCAGAATTGCCGCACTGGTGGATTGGGCTCGATGCGCAAGCGATAGGTCTTGCCACCATCAAGCCAATTGCCATCCCGATCATTGGAGATTTCAAGATAGACCTGACCAAAGCCTACAATGCGGCCCTGCATGCCAACCGACATGCCAATCGCCTCATAGAACCAGGATGAACGTTCATCGAATTGAACGCGGTTCTTCTCCGGCGATCCCTGATCAAGATCGAATAGCACGGCATATTCCCAGCGCTTGCCCGGATACACGGTGGCACCGGCATAGCGCTTGTCATAGGCAGTGGTGCGCGCCATCAGCTTCCCCACCTTGGCGGCTTCTGTCAGTATACGTGTTTGCCGCGCATCGGAATTGAAGGGCGCACCGGGCGCAATGCCAAGGGACCGCAGCATGCCGAACATCATGCGATCACGCGACGCCACCGGTTCATTGGCGTAAAGCTCGGTCAGAAGCTTCCAATATTCTAACGTGTCCGGCTGCGCTGATTGCTTGGCCCGCCCACCAACTTCAAGGAATTTTGTGGCCGCCGGCTCAGCCCTTTGGTTCCATCCATAGATCGCGAATTTGCGCAGAGTGGCTTCCGCAACCGACGTGTCAGGATCAAGCCCGCGCGTGCCGAACCATATCTGATTGCTGGGTGCGCGAAACACGATATAGCCGGGCGCATCAATATCAGGGCTGTCAGGTGGCAGGATCAGGTATTTGCCACCGGCGCCCTTATCCGGCCCGGTCTGGCCCATATCGGTGATCGGCTGCTGCCAGATGTCGAGCACGCCCCCTGCCGTCAAACCTTCAGGAACCTCCACCACCACCGGCCCTTGCCGGGCCAGATCCCAGAAGCTGAAGGCGTAAAGCGTGGTGATATTGGGCGTCAGCATGCCAGCCTTATCGGCCAGGCCACGGTAGAACATGATATCGCCATTGCTGGCGCCAAGCGTCTTGGTTTGCGCATCATACAGCGCCTTGAATCCCACCGCCGGCAGCGCCCAAAGATAAGCCTGGGTCGCGCGCTGGAAACCCATTTCATCATAGAGCCGGTCAGCGGTTTGGCGGCTGGGAAAGCCATTTTCAAGCGTGAGGCCACCAAGCGGTGTCGGCACGGTTTGCGCCGCGGCAGAAGGTGTGGGTAGCAGCGCCAAGGCCCCCACACCCGCTGTGACCGTCAGTGCCGAGGTTAGTCGCGTCAACGGGGGTGGTCATGCGCTTTTCCAAAAGGATAAGGACAATCGGTAGCTGATGAAATGAAGACGTTGAACCCGCCCTGCGATAGTTTTCTGTTACAAGGGCAAGAATGCGCGATCGCTTAAGAGTAGCCGAAGCAAAATTGAATGTGGCCAGTGGCTTACCGCAAATAAGGCTCCACCGTCCCGGTCAGCTTCATCGTCAGCGGCTTGCCGCGCCGGTCGGTGGCCTTGCCTAGGCTCACCCTGATCCAGCCTTCCGAGACGCAATACTCCTCCACATTCGTCTTCTCCTGACCCTTGAAGCGAATGCCAACGCCGCGACCCAGCAGCGCCTCATCATAAAAGGGGCTGCTGGGGTCATTGGATAGCCGGTCCGGCAGGCTCTGGGTGTCTTCAGTCATGGTCATCTCCGCCGCGACTTCTGCCCGAGAGCCTTCGCGAAGGCAATTGCACGCAATTGACCGGGCCGCGGCAAAACCGCAATTTCAAGCGGAGACCGACCCGAGGGTGTTTTCGTGCAATATTCAACCACCGAAGCGCAACAAGAGCTCCGCGCCCAGATCCTGAAGCTCTGTGCCGATTTTGGCGATAATTACTGGCTGAAGATTGACCAGGAAGCCTGCTTCCCGGAGAACTTCTTTCGCGCGGTGGCCGCCGGTGGCTGGCTTGGCATTGCGATGCCGCAAGAATTCGGTGGTGCGGGCCTCGGGATTTCGGAGGCGACCGTAATGATGCAGGCCGTTGCGGAAAGCGGCGCCTGCATGTCGGGCGCTTCGGCCATCCATATGAATATCTTTGGCCTCAATCCCGTGGTGGTGTTTGGCACGCCCGCGCAAAAGCAGCGTTTTCTGCCGCCGCTAATCCAGGGCCGCGAGAAAGCCTGTTTCGGTGTGACCGAGCCCAATACAGGGCTCAACACCACGGAACTCAAGACACGCGCCGAAAAGCGCGGTGATCGCTATGTCATCAATGGCCAGAAGATCTGGATTTCCACGGCGCAGGTCGCGGACCGCATCCTGCTTTTGGCGCGCACCACGCCGCTTGATCAGGTGAAGCGCAAGACCGATGGGCTGACGCTGTTCTACACCGCCCTGGATCGCGCCAAGGTGGAAGTGCGGCTGATCCACAAAATGGGCCGGCATGGCGTTGATTCAAACATGCTGTTTTTCGATGGGCTGGAAGTGCCGGAAGAAGACCGTATCGGCGGGGAAGGGGAGGGGTTTCGCCTGATCCTGCATGGCCTCAACCCCGAGCGTATCCTGATTGCCGCGGAAGCGGTTGGGATCGGCCAGGCAGCGCTTTCGCGTGCCGCCAATTACGCCCGTACGCGAGAGGTGTTTGGCCGCCCCATTGGCCAGAATCAGGGCATTCAGCATCCGCTCGCGCGGGTTTGGGCGCAGCTGGAAGCCGCGGGCTTGCTCACCATGAAGGCGGCTGCGCTCTATGATGCCGGCCACGATTGCGGGGCGGAAGCCAATGCCGCGAAATATCTGGCCGCCGAAGCCGGCTTTGCGGCGGCCGAGGCCGCCGTGCTGACCCATGGCGGCATGGGCTATGCCCAGGAATACCAGGTGGAGCGCTATTTCCGCGAAAGCATGATCCCGCGCATCGCCCCGGTCAGCCGCGAACTGATCTTGAGCCACATCGCCGAAAAGGTGCTCGGCCTGCCGAAATCATATTGACGGGGTGGAAATGGTGGGCGCGACAGGGATTGAACCTGTGACCCTTCGCGTGTGAAGCGAATGCTCTACCGCTGAGCTACGCGCCCGACCTGACGCTGTTTTTAGGGGGCAGGGGCGGCCCCGTCAAGCATAGCCGCGCCGCTTCCACAGCGCCCAGGTCTGACGACAAGAAAATATTAAAGAATTTTTGAGTAGTTCTTTGAGCCTTCCGCAAGGCCAAAAAATGAATACAATGTTAAATGACAAGTTCGCCACGCATAAAAGCATATTGCTTATTTTCAATTTCCTTCATCTTCCCCGCACTGGCGGTACCACTATAAACCGCATGTTGAAATACACCTTGGGAGATCGCGCCATCTTTCATGCCTATCTATTGGCCGATCATGGCGGGGAAGCCGGGCTTACCGTCGCACTCGCGCGCGAAAATGAAATTCATTATTGCGCGCTGACGGTGGCCGGCCATTTCGGTATGGCCCATCCGCTGGTGGCCCTATCCCCCCGCCCCATAAGTATCGCGGCCGTGCTCCGTCAGCCGCTTGAGCGCATTGTCTCGCTCTATGACTATATCCGTGGCACGCCGGACCATCCCGACCATGCCGCCTTGCGTAGGCTTTCGCTCAACCAGGCTTTGGATGCCGTGCCAGCTTTCGCCCGGCATTGCCGCGATGCGCGATTGCTTACCCTGTTCAATGCGACGGAACGCGATGGCATCAATGGGGCGCTCCTTCGCTACCCCTATTTGCTTGGCCGGATGGAGGCTTTGGATGTTTTTGCCCAAAGGCTGCTTGCGCTGTTTGGCCTCAGGCTTGGCGGTGCCTTGCCGAGACTCAACGAAAGGCCCGCGCGGCAGGCGTGATTCCAGCGCGCTTTCAGCCGGATTTCGCTGCGGCGCTGGCGCGGCTTTAAACCGACAACCAGGCAAAGCTTGCCTTCTTTGCCCGCCTGCCACCAATACTCGCGACGCGGCCAAGCCCTGCCCAGGTGGCCGCCCGGGCTTCATGACAACGCCCGAAGGTGCTGCCGGTTTTGTTATTCGTCTGCGGCATGCTCATTTCACCTTGATCGTTGCATCGCGCAGCAATGTGCGCAGCTCCTCGGTCGCTGTCGTCATTTCCGTCATGAAGGCTTCCGGCGGGCCGGGGCTCGGGGGCACGCCTTCATTCGTCAGCCATTCGCGCATGGCGGGCTGGTTGATCACATCCTGTAACGCGCGATTGGCGCGCGCGATGATCGCCGCTGGTGTGGCGGCTGCCGCCAGCACGGCCAGACCGTCAGTCAGCTTGGCGCCCGGAGTCAGCTCCTGCACTGCGGGCACATTGGGCAGCACGGGGGAGCGTTCGGCATTGCCTACGGCAACCCCAATGCCGCGATTATCCTGCATATAGGGCCGCGCAAATAAAAGTGTGGCGGGCGTCGCATCCACCCGGCCCGCGAGGAAATCCGTCATGGCCACGGCACCGCCGCGATAGGGCACATGGGTGATATTGAGCTTGCCATAGGCAATCATCTGTTCGATCAGCAGGTGGTATGAACTGCCGACGCCAACACTCGCGAAATTCACGCGGCCCGGATTGGCGGCGATGTGGCGGACGAAATCCTGTAGCGTATTCGCTTGCAGCCCAGGGCGGACCAGCAGCACCACCGTCATGGGGCCGATCATGCCGACCGGCGCCAGATCCCGCCAAGGATGAAAACCGACATTCAAATCGGCGGCGGCTGCGATGATCAGATTGCCGTAGGAGGTGAATAGCAGCGTATAGCCATCCGGCACGGCGCGAGAGATAAAGGCGGCTGCGACATTGCCGCCGGCGCCGCCACGATTTTCTTCCACGACTTGCACATTAAGCGCCTGGGAAAGCCGTTCCGCCACGCGGCGCCCGACTGTGTCGGTGATGGCGCCAGGTGGATAGGCGACCAACATGGTGATGGGCCGCGTTGGCCAAGTGGTCTCGGTGCTTTGCGCTCTGGCTGTCATGGTAAAACCGCAGATGCCGCCAAAAGCCAGCAGCGCGGCAAGCAATTTCTGACGCATGTCCTTCCCCCCATTCCTGTTGGGGGAGAGCTAATCACGCGAGGGGGCGCGTGCCAGGGGGTTCCTACCAGGGCGGCGGATCATCCAAGCCGGGTGGCGGCTCAGCCAGCGGGTCACGTTCCAATAGCCCGGCGTCATCTTCGGCGATGCGATTGACGCGCGGCGATACCGGCCACACGCAAAGCCCCTGGCGCGGGAAGGGGCGTAGCATCGCTTTCAACCGCGCCGGTTCGGCAGGTGTTTCGCCGAGCCATTCATCCCAATCCTCGGGCGGCAGGATCACTGGCATGCGATCATGCAAGGGCGCCAATTCCGGCACGGCATCGGTGGTTATGATGGTGTAGCTGCGGATGATCTCGCCATCCTTGGCGCGCCAGCCTTCCCATAGTGCCGCGAGGGGCATGGGCGCGCTATCAGCCATGGCGACGGCGAAGGCTTGCTTGGGCGCCTTGGGGCCCTCGCCCAGGCGCTGCCATTCATAAAACCCATCGGCAAAGGCGATGGCGCGGCGCTTGGCAAAGGCATCACGGAAGGATGGTTTTTCCGCGATGGATTCGGACCGCGCATTCATCATGCGGCTGCCAATCGAAGGATCATCCGCCCAGCGTGGAATGAGGCCCCAGCGCAGCGCATCCAAATGCCGCGCACCGGTCACCGGATGGCGGCGCAGCACCAACCCATCTTTTGTGGGTGCGTGATTGAAGGACGGCAGCAGATTGGGCGGCGCATTCACCGCGCGGGCATAGCTCGCGATCTCGCTGCTCGAGCGATGCTGGAAATAGCGCCCGCACATAGCAGCTAGCTTGCCAGTTTTTCCGGATAGAGGGCGGCCAGCGCCGCTTCGCTTGCGGCCACGCGCCCGCGTTCGGTAATCAGCCCCGTCACCAGCCGCGCAGGCGTGATGTCAAAAGCAGGATTAGCGGCAACGCTGCCTGCGGCTGCCACCCTGATGTGCGTGATGCGGCCTTCAGCATCCTGGCCAGTGATGTCGGTGACTTCCTCCGCCGCGCGTTCTTCGATGGGGATGTCGCGCACGCCATCGGCTACGCGCATATCAAGCGTGGAATGCGGCAGTGCTACCCAGAACGGCACGCCATTATCCTGCGCCGCCAGCGCCTTTAGATAGGTGCCGATCTTATTGGCCACATCGCCAAGGCGCGTGACGCGATCCGTGCCCACAATCACGATGTCCACTTCGCCGTGCTGCATCAGATGCCCGCCAGCATTATCCGCAATCACGGTATGCGGCACGCCATGCGCGCCCAATTCCCAGGCGGTCAGCGCCGCGCCCTGATTGCGCGGGCGGGTTTCATCCACCCAGACATGCACCGGAATGCCCGCATCATGCGCCATGTAAATTGGCGCCAGCGCCGTGCCCCAATCCACCGTCGCGATCCAGCCGGCATTGCAGTGCGTGAGGATATTCACACGTCCGCCTGGCTTGCGTGCGGCGATGTCTTGCAACAGCGGCAGGCCGTGGCGGCCAATTGCCTCGCAGGTGGCGGCATCATCATCGCAAATCGCCGCCGCTTCGGCATAAGCGGCGGCCTGGCGCGCGGCCACGGGCAGCGGGCGCAGAACGGCGAGCATTTTTTCGAGTGCCCAGCGCAGGTTGATCGCGGTGGGGCGGGTTTCGCCCAGCATTGCCGCTACCGGTTCCAGCGCAGCCGGATCACGCCGCATCGCCAGCGCCAGGCCATAAGCCGCGACCGCACCAATCAGCGGCGCACCGCGCACCTGCATGGAACGGATGGCATGCGCAACCTGATCCTCATCCGCCAGGCGCTGCCATTCCACCTGCCAGGGCAGCCTGGTTTGATCGAGGATGCGGATGGACCAGCCATCAGCCTCATTAAGGCGGATGCTGCGATAGGGGATGCCGTTGATTTTCATGGCCAGGCTTTTAGAACGGATCGCGCCCGAGCGGAACAACGGGTTTCGCCCGCGCGATTGACAGGGCCCGCCCTGCCTTGCTCAACGCACCGCTGTAACAAGACAGGGCTTGACCATGGCGCCGCAGCAGGGTTCTGGGCGAGACGGCCCGCCGGGTGAGGGCCGCTTGCGCTGGGCCATGCTCGCGCTGCTATTCTTCTGCCGCACTAGGCTTGGCTTCCAATTCCAGACCATGGGCTCTGCCGCGCCTGGGGTCATGGCAGAGATCGGCCTTAGCCTCACGGAAATCGGGACGCTGATCGGGTTCTCCATGCTGCCCGGCATGGTGCTTTCCATCCCAGGCGGCTATGCCGCGCGCCATATGAGCGACAAGGGCTTGCTCGTGCTCGGGCTTCTCGTGATGGGGCTTGGCGGAGCGACAGCGGCGATTGCCGCCGGCTTTGGCATGCTGGCGCTGGGGCGCGTCCTGTGTGGCATCGGCTTCGTCATTGGCACAATCTATCTCGCGGAAATGGTGCAGGATTGGTTCGGCGGCAAGGAATTGGCGACCGCCATGGGCATCTTGGTGTTGAGCTGGCCCCTTCGGCATTGCCATCGGTCAGGTCGCGCATGATTGGCTGATGACGCAATTTCATTGGCGCCTACCCCGTGCGATTGCTGCCGCCGATTGCACCACCGCGGCGCTGGCGCTTTGGCTTGGCTGTCGCGCCCCAAATGGTAGCGCTGCCCCGCGTGGCGCCGCCGCACCTGCTGGGCTGCCGCAGCGCGAATTTTGGCTCACGCTGCTCGCCGCCAATGTCTGGGCGTTTTTCAATGCAGGCTATCTGGTGTTCTTGAGCTTCGCCCCCAAGGCGCTGCTGGAAAGCGGTTTTGCTGCGCAGCAGGCCATTCATGTGGTAGGTGCCGCGAGCGCGCTGATGATGATCTCAATTCCGCTCAGTGGCGTCATCGTGGATCGCAGCGCGCGCCCGGATGCGGTGCTATATCTATGTAGTCCGGTTGGCCTGATCTACCTTTTGGCGCTGCCCTATGCGCCCTTCGCTGTTGTTTCCTGTGTGCTGTTTGGGCTGACTGGCATGGGGCCGGCAGGGGTGATCATGGCGCTGTCGGGACAAGCCATGTCGTCGGCGCGGCGCGCCTTTGGCATGGGGGTATTTTCCACCATTTATAACGCCATCACAGCACCTGCGTCGGCGCTGGCGGGGTGGATCGTGGATCGCACCGGCGTGCCGCAGGATGCGTTGATTTTGGCGGCGTCGTTGTTCGCGCTGACCATGGTGGCGAACTTGGCGTTTCGCGTGGCGGCGCGGCGGTTGAGGTGAGGCGTCAAAACCCCGCACACCCCGCGCGAAACACCGTCAGTACCGACTCCTGCGCAAAGCGCGTCTTCCAGGCAGCGGTCACTGGCGCAAGGTGCGCGGAAGCCGCTGCCTGATCCTGACCGGGCAGCACCAGCAGCAACACCTTGCTGTCTTCGCGACTGATGCGCCCTGCCGCATTGCGCCATTGCCCAACACCATCCATCACGGTCAGGCCAGCGGGGAAGGCAGGGGTTACCGTTTCGGCCATGAAGTGCGCCCATTCCGCATCGGTCACGGGTGCGCGGGTTTTCACATTTCGCCCAAAATAGGCTTCCGCAATGGTCGCTGGCCCTGTGCCCACCGGACAGGTTTCCGACGCGGCGGCACAAGCCCCCAGCAACAACAAAACGCCAAGTGCGGCCTTCATGCCGTGGTCGCCAGTAGCGCCACACCGGCTGCAATCAGCGCAATAGCGGCGATTTTCTGCACGCCCATCGTCTCCCCAAAGACAGCCCAGCCAATCGCGGCAATGGCGATATAGGAAGCCGCGGTGCAAGGCAGCGCCACACTCATCGGAATGCGACGCAGCGCAATGATGTAAAGCAACGCCGCACCGCCGTAACATACCAGCCCCACCATGGTCGGCAGGCGCAATAATTGATCGAAAAACCCACCCTCAGCCGCCACCGAATTGGCCGCGCCGGATTTCAACAGGATCTGGCCGATCAGCGATGTCGAAATCGCCGCCGCCAAAGCCAGCCAATAGATTATCATGGCGCGCGCCCTTCATCGCGTGCCGGCAGAACCTCACGCACCACGCCTTGCGGTTTGCCATTGGCCGACATGAAGGATCGCCCGACATATTCGCCGAGCACGCCAAGGATCAGGAATTGCACGCCCGCAATCAGCAGCGTGACCGTCATCAGTGACGCCCAACCGGAAGGCGTGTGCCCCATCAGCCCTTCAATAATCACATAAAGCGCTGCCAACAGCCCCAGCACACCCATGCCTGCGCCGGCCAGGATCGCCATCCGCAAGGGCAGTACGGAGAAATTCGTCGCCAAATTCATCCAAAGCCGAATGAGGCGCCGCATGGTGTAATTGGAACGACCCTCTGCGCGGGCGAAGTGCTTTACCTCGATCGAATCAAGCCGCTGCGTCACCTGCATCAGCAGGCCATCAATGTAAGGATAGGGGCCGCGATACTTCACCACTTCCGAAACCGCCAAGGCCGACATGCAACGAAAGGACGAAAGATAAAGCCCCTCCGGCTTATCCATCAATTGATCCGCCACCCAATTGGCAAAGGCGCTGCCCAGATTTCGCCAGCCTTCATGTTCCTTCACGGCGTAACGCGTGTACACAACATCAAAATTTCCAAGCCGAGCGTGATCATAGAGCCGAATCACTTCCTCCGGTGGGTTCTGTAAATCATCATCCATGGTGATCACGTAAGCGCCGCGCGCATGGCGGAGCCCCGTCATCACCGCGTTATGCTCACCAAAATTACGCGCATGCTCAATGTAAGTCAGCGGCACAAAGGCTCTTTCCTGCAAGGTGCGGCAGACATCACCGGAATTATCCGGGCTTCCATCATTCACCAGCACAATTTCGATCCCGCCTTCGGGCGTGAGGGCCGATAGCGCTTCCACCAGAGCGCCCACCGTAGCCGCACCGCGATAGACCGGCACCACAATCGAAAGACCAACAGGATATTCCTTGCCGGCCGATATCAGGGACATGCAACCTTCTCCATTCTCAGGGCCGCGTCGCGATAATCAGAACCGAACCGCCCGCGGGGTAACGCAGGCCGATCCGGCCGAGGAAACCTTCCAACGCCGTGACAGCGTAGAGCATGGCATCCAACCATGGCGGGAAGGGGGCGACATCGCTTTTGGCTTTGCTATCCGATTTCAGGAGTTTACGTTGCAGGATCATGAGCGGCAGCAGCAGCGCATTCCAATAGCAGGTTTCAATGGTGGTAAAACCGGCTGCCGCCAGCAGCGCGCGGGCCTGATCCGCCGTGAAGCGGCGCGCATTATACACGCGGATATCATGGGCCGAATGCAACCATTCAAAGGCCGGCAGGTTCAAGACCAAGGCGCCGCCTGGCTTCAGCACACGGTGAAACTCGGCCAAAGCGCGCCTCGGTTCCACGGCACGGTGGCAAAGCACATCCAGGCTCACCAGCGCGCCAAAACTGGCATAGGCGAAGGGTAGGCGATTGGCGTCCCCCCTGGCGATGAGCGCGCCAGATTTGGCCCCCGCACGCCGCGCGGCTTCCGGGTTATAATCCAGCCCGACCAAGGCGCGCGTGGACTTCCCGGCCAGGCGCCGTAGCAGCCCCCCCGTGCCGCAGCCGGCATCGAGTAACGCCCCAGGTGCGCCGGGGCGGCGTTGCAAGGCTTGCAGGGCGCGAAGGTGCAGCGCGCGGTACCACCACATGCGCTGCTCCACCGCATCCATGAGATCATATTCGGCGGCTTCCACAGGGGCGTGTTTCGCATTGTGACGCGGCGGGAACAAGGCGAAACGGGCCTAAGCCCGCCTTATTTGGCTTGCATGAGGCTCATTATCAGCCGAGACTGCGCCCGATAATGATGCACTTGCCATCACCTATGCCTGCGTCGCCCTGCGCGGCTGCCCTTGCCGGGGCCGCGCCACAGCAAGCCGCATCAAGCCGCCCGTGCCATGGCTGAGCCCGCCAAATCAGCGCTTAGCGTGCCGACAGGTGCCGAGACCTTGCGCGGCATCGGCATTATTCTGGTGGCCTATATCGTCATCACCGGTGCCGATGCCGCCATTAAATGGGCGCTGCCGGAAGTGGGCGCGGCCATGGCCATGATCTGGCGCGGTGCGGTGGGCGGCATCACGGTGGTGATCCTCACACGCGGGCGGGGGCTATTTCCGAATAACCGCCGGCTGCTCGTCTGGCGTGGGTTGGCGCATTGCTGTGTCTCGGCCACCTGGTATTGGGCCTGGGCGCGGGGCATGCCTTTGGTTGATTCCTATGCGGTGGCTTGTGCGACGCCTTTGCTCATGACGCTGTTTGCCATTCCGCTGCTCAGCGAAAAGGTGGGGTGGCGGCGCTGGACCTCTACCATGATCGGCTTTGGGGGCGTGCTAATCATGTTGCAACCCTCGGGCGATTTATGGCGGATTGAGACGGCGGCGCTATTGGGCGCGGTGGTGCTGATGGCCGTGACGCGCATCTGGACGCGCATGCTCTCGGTCAGTGATGGTCCGGCGGCGATAGCCTTTTGGCTGATGATGGCGCATATTCCGATGGGCTTGCTGTTTCTGTCGGCTTTCCCGCCCCCATCATTGCTGCCATCCACCAATATCATGCTGCTACTGGTACTATTCGGCATCTTCAACGGCATGGCGCATTTGCTGTTTGCGCGCGCCTTTGCGCTGGCGCCGGTTTCCGTCCTCGCACCCTTTGAATATTCGCCCTTGCTGATTGGCGGAGTGATCGGCTTTCTGATCTGGGCCGAGCTACCGGGCTGGACAACATTGGCCGGCGCATCACTGGTGGTGGCCGCCGGGCTTTACAATGTGCATCGCGAACAGGTGCGGCGTGCTGCCGAACGGGCACGCATGAAGGAAGCCGCCTGATGGCGCGCCGCCACAATATCCGCCGCGGCGCGCTGCTGATGCTGGGGGCGACCGCGCTTTTCACCATCATGTCCGCCATGGTGAAGGAGATTGCGGAGAGCATTTCCTTTATCGAGATCATGTTCTTCCGATCCGCCTTCGCGCTGCCGGTGATTTTCGTGATTGTGGCACGGGGCCGGCAATGGGGCATTTTGCACACGCGGCGTTTCCCTTCCCATTTGCTGCGCGCCTTTAGCGGCACCATGGCGCAGGGCTGTTCCTTCTTCGCGCTGACCGTGCTGCCCTTGGCGGAACAAACCGCGCTGACCTACACCACGCCGCTATTCGTTACGCTGCTGTCTATCCCATTGCTGGGGGAACAGATCGGCATTCATCGCTGGTCCGCGGTGATATTGGGCTTTGTCGGCATTATGGTGATTGCGCTCGGTCAGGGTGCCTTTCAGGGCGGTACTTGGCCCGAGAAAGCGGTGATGATCGGTATGGCGGTCGCGGTTTCCCAAGGCGTGTGATCCGCACTCACCACGCTTTTGGTGCGCAACCTCTCAGCCACCGAAAACTCCACCACCATTATGTTGTGGCAGTCCCTATTGATGACGGCCTTGACCTCCGCCGCACTGCCGTTTTTCTGGACCACGCCGAACGCCTGCGAATTGCTGATCCTGATCCTGGTTGGGCTGGTGGGCGGCGTGGCGCAGGTGATGCTGACGGAAGCCTATGCGTCAGCCCAGGTGTCCTCGCTTGGGCCCTATTCCGATACTTCCATCCTTTGGTCGGTTGGGCTTGGCTGGCTGATCTGGGGCGATATGCCGACCATCGCGACCATCCTTGGCGCGGTGCTGATTGTGCTTTCGGGGTTGTATATCCTGCACCGGGAATGGGTGCGCGGGCAGATGAAGCGCCAAGGGCAATAGGTGGGGCTTGCAGTGTCGCGAGCCTCGCCGCACCCTAGTGTAAGCGTGAGGCGCAGAAGATGAGCATTCCCTTTCTGAAAAATGACAGCCTGGCCCTGGGCGCGGTGGAACAAACGGCGCCGGGCGTGCGGCGGGTGCTCTGCAACAATCCTGGCGCTTTCACCTTTCGGGGGACAAATAGCTGGATCATCGGCCAGGGGAATTCCGTGGCCATCCTGGACCCCGGGCCGGTGGATGCGGCGCATCTGGATGCTTTGCTGGCAGCGACCAAGGGTGAACGCATCACGCATATCCTGGTGTCTCACACGCATCGGGATCATTCGCCTGGCGTGGCGGCGCTGAAGGCCGCAACCGGCGCGCCGAGTTACGCCTTTGGCCCGCATATGACCCCACCGGAGCAGGGCGGGGAGGGCGGCGATCATGGATTCCGCCCGGATGTAACCATTGCGGATGGCGCCATCGTAGCCGGTGCCGATTGGCGCGTGACGGCTTTGCACACGCCTGGCCATTGCGCCAACCACCTTTGCTTTACGCTGGAAAATGCCAGCACGAATCGCACGCTGTTCAGCGCAGATCATGTCATGTCCTGGTCGACCAGCGTGGTCAGCCCACCGGATGGCGATATGGCAGCCTATATGGCCTCGCTCGCCAGGCTTCAGGCGCGTGGCGATGACGCGCTTTACCTGCCAGGCCATGGCCCGCCCCTGCCTGATGCGCTGCCCTTCGTCGCCGCGCTCGCCGCGCATCGGCGGGAGAGAGAGGCGCGTATCCTGGAAGAACTCCGCCATGCCGGGCGGGCGCGGGCAGAAGAATTGGTGCCGCCGGTTTATGGCGCCGCGCTTGATGCCCGGCTGATCCCAGCGGCAGCGCGCAGCTTGACCGCGCATTTGATCAAGCTGGCAGCGGAAGGCGCGGTGCGCCAGGAAACGGGGGCATGGGTGGTGTCATGAACCTTGGTCGCGGAATCCTTGCCCTACCCTTGGCCGCGCCGATCGGTTGCGGACCGCCGGATTACACGCCGGCGCGCGATTGGGCGAATGTGGCGGGCAGTGCGGTAATCTATCCCGAAATGGGTAACGCGCCCAGGGGCGTCGCCGACTGTATTGCCTGCTGTTGATGCCATCAACGCAGTTCAGCAGGCACTCGCGACTTATCTACAAGCGCTGGATGCGCTGGCCGCCGATGGGCTTTTGATGATCCGCGAAGACCCGCTCGCGGCTTATCCGCCACGCGTGGCCCCGATCAGCCCGAAAGGCGCTGAGGCGATCACAGAACTCGGGGCTCTGCTGCGTGAGCGCGGCCGTTCGCTCGCGCGCGCGCCGCAACTCCGCGCCACCATCCGCGAAGCCGACGTGCCCGTACACGCGCTGATCGCGGCCATGCAGGAAGCCATCGCCACCCTTGAACCAACCGAAACCGCCGCAGCGGATCAGGCGCGCGCGGTATCAGAGCCTGCTGCGCGAAGCGCGTGATGAACCAAGCCGGCAAATCCTGCGCGACCTTGCCGCGCTGCTGCGATCCGCAATTACCAGACGGTGCTGGCTGATATCGCCAAGGGTCATGCGCTGTTGAAGGCACGCGCCCCTCACCTTACGCATGAAGAAACCGCGCGCCAGGTCCGCGTTGCCGGGGCAGAACTCCGCCGCACCGGCGCGCGCCTGCCGCGCGATGGGCTTGGCATTGCCGTGCCGGTAATGGGCGCGCCGCGCTGAAGCGGGTTTTCTGCGCGCCAGGGGGGTGACAAGTCGTCCCGGCGCTGCTTCCATCGCGCTACCAATATCGAGGAGGATAAAGGCCACTCATGAGTACCAATGGCAAGGGCTACATTGTTGGGGCATTCGAGCACCCAACCCGCAAGGCTGACAATACATCCGTGGCCCAACTTCACGCTGAAGTCGCCTATGGCGCGCTCCAGGATGCTGGGCTTTCCAAGGATGATGTTGACGGGTTTTTCTGCACTGGCGCCGCGCCGGGGCTCGGCCCGCTTAATATGGCGGATTATCTGGGGCTGACGAAGCTCAAGCACCTCGACTCCACGGATATGGGAGGCTGTTCTTATGTGATGCATGTCGGCCATGCGGCGGAAGCGATCGCGCTCGGCAAGTGCAATATTGCGCTGATTACGCTGGCAGGGCGCCCGCGGGCGGAGGCCATGGCAACCGGCACCGCGCCGCGTTCGTGGGGCGTGAATGTGCCGGATGATCCGTTTGAGATTGTCTATGGCCGCACCGTCGCTAATGCCTATGCCATGTGCGCTATGCGCCACATGCATGAATACGGCACAACATCCGAACAGCTCGCCTGGATCAAGGTGGCGGCTTCGCATCATGCGCAGCACAACCCGCATGCCATGTTGCCCAAGGTGGTGTCGGTGGAAGATGTAGTGAATTCTCCCATGGTGTCAGACCCGCTCCACCGGCTGGATTGCTGCGTCATTTCCGATGGCGGCGGCGCCTTGATTGTGACCAGGCCTGAAATCGCCAAATCGCTGAAGCGGCCTTTGGTGAAGGTGAAGGGCCATGGTGAGGCGACCAAGAACCAGAATGCCGGCTATACGGATGTGACCTATTCCGGCGCTGTCTGGTCCGGGCCGCGCGCTTTCGAAGAAGCCGGCGTGACGCCGAAGGACATTCAATACGCTTCCATCTATGACAGCTTCACCATCACCGTGCTGATCCAGTTGGAAGACCTTGGCTTCTGCAAAAAAGGCGAGGGTGGGAAGTTCGTGGCCGACGGCAATCTGATTTCCGGCGTTGGTAAGCTGCCCTTCAATACGGATGGCGGCGGGCTTTGCAACAACCACCCGGCCAATCGTGGCGGCATGACCAAGGTGATCGAAGCCGTGCGGCAATTGCGGCATGAGGCGCACCTCAAGGTGCAGGTGCCTGGCTGCACGCTGGCATTGGCACATGGCACAGGCGGCTTGCTTGGCACGCGCCATGGCAGCGCCACCGTCATTCTGGAAAGGGAGTAAGCGATATGGCCACCATGGCATTCAACCGGGCCCTGTCGGAAATCAAGACGGACCCTACTAATCAGCCGTTTTTCGATGGCGCACGCGCAGGCAAGCTGCTGATTGGCAAATGCAATGATACCGGCAGGTTGTTCTGGTATCCGCGCGGCTGTTCGCCCTTTACGCTTTCCAACAATGTGGAATTGGTGGAAGCCAAGGGCACCGGCAGCATTTACACCTTCACGGTGATGCGCACCAAGGAACCCTATTGCGTCGCTTACGTGGAATTGGACGAGGGTATTCGCGTTTTCACCAATATCGTGGATTGCGATCTGGATAGTTTGAAGATCGGCCAGAAGGTGAAGCTGGTCTTCAAGCCGACCCAGGGCGATGGCCCGCCGGCCTTCATGTTTACCCCGGTTTGATGGCTGGGTTTTTCTGAAGGGGCGCCCCTGGTGACGGGGCGCCTTTTTTGTTGTGCGATTTTCAGTGTAGTTTGCGGTGGTTTTGGTAGGATCCATTTCAGGGGAATTAAGGGGGTTCGCGATCATGCGCCGCATGGTCACGATGGGATTGTTATTCGCAATTGCCGGCTGTGCTTCCGGACGCATGGGCGCGCGTTCCGGCGTGCCTGGCTATTCGGGTGGCGATATGTCCTGTGTGCCTTATGCGCGGGAGCGTTCAGGGCTCCGCATCAGCGGCGATGCCTGGCAATGGTGGCATGCGGCAGCGGGGCAGTATGAACGTTCCGGGGCGCCCAAGGCCGGTGGCGTGTTGGTCTTCAAGCGCACCAGCCGCAACCCGCAAGGGCATTTGGCGGTGGTATCGCGAGTTGTCTCCGCCCGCGAAATCCGGGTGGATCATGCCAATTGGGCAACCGGGCAGGCACGCGGACAGATCGCGCGGGATCAACCGGTGATGGACGTCTCCGGTCGAGGCGATTGGTCGCTCGTACGGGTTTGGTTTCCGCCGGCGGATGATTTCGGCGGCACGCCATTCCCGACCTATGGGTTCATCCATGGGCGACAGATGATGGCAGCCGCCCGCTAAGGGGCTGGACAAAACCGCTCCGGGCGGTATGTACATTTCTCTTGTGGCACTAGGCCGTGTCCTAGTCGCCGGGCGCATAGCTCAGTTGGTAGAGCAGCTGACTCTTAATCAGCGGGTCCAAGGTTCGAATCCTTGTGCGCCCACCAATGAAATCAAAGATTTGGCGGTTGCCGAGCCCCCTACAAAACACGTCTTTTCACTCTGTGGTGCCACTATGGTGCCAAGTTGGCTGCGCTTCCCTGGGACAATCGTCCACCCCCCCCCAAGCACGACTGTGATGGCGAGCTATCCATCATTGGATAGATGGTGAACGGCTGTCGGCTGGGCCTGTGCGCCTAATATCGTTCTTGATCAGTGCCGCTCCCTTATGGAAGCCTAAGGCAAGCATCACGGCCCAGGATTTTTCAAAGTGGTGCTTCTGTTGGTCGGCTGTCCCGATGCTTTCGATACTTCAGCGAGAGGAGGCCAATACGTAAAGGAACCGATCCCTTGAGCGCAAAAAGCTCGCCAGCGTCAGAGACAGCCGGGGTGCCTGAAAGTGCCGCCAGGGTAGGCCAGACTCGTATCATTCCAGCCTTTTGGATGCCGGTCGATCCAATCCTTGCGTGGCTGGCTTTCGGTTCTGCTGAAACCGACTTGGATACAGCGTACTATTTCGGCGCATCGATTTGGCATGCCGCTAATCCAGACCACATCGTGGAATGGCTCGCCGAAATCAAAGAAACTGGAGAGTTCGCTTACGATCCTGCCTATCCAGAGTTGCTGGAACTTGAAGGTGGGGTGATGAGTAGGGCAGCGCGAACAGCGAGTTACCAGACCGCGTTAGCTGAGGCTAAAAAGAAGAACGCTGAAGAGAAGGCTAAGGCGGAAGCTGCTGGAGATCCGAAGATAGCCGCCAGAATATCCCTGCCTGGGGTCAAGACAGTGTATGTGAGGGAAGCCGCCTCTGAACTGTTAGAAGAGCTTGAAACAGACCTGCCCGAAGCCACGTCCAAGCAGTCCGCCCTTTGGAACGCCTCTGAGACGCTGCGACGAGCCATCGCCAAAGGGGACATCAAGGCGTTTGGCTGGCGCGGACACGGCCCCGATTTCAGCGATCAGCACAAGCCGATCCCCCTTCGCGAACGCATACCGGATGATCTATTTGCGGCCCCGATAACCATAACTGGGCGCGGACTGCTTTCATTCGCACTTGGGGATGGAGGCTTTGGTACGCCTGAGGTTCTTTGGTCGGGCGTTCTTTGTGATTCATTTGATGTATTGAAAATAAAACCAATCCCGGACGACGATTCCGTTAAGGTAGAGTATTCTCTGCCCAGACAGGAGAAACAAAAGCCGCCACTAAATGGCCTCGGGCGCCCTCCTCGCGAAGACTGGAAGCAGTTTCATCAAGAGTTAATTCGGTACTTGGTCGTTGAGGAGGCCGCTCCGAGTCGAACAAAGACAAGAAGATATATGAAGGAATGGGCTGATGCGAATATGGGAGAAACGCCGCCCAGCGATAAATCAATCGAACGTGAGATAGATAAGCTAGTTATCGAAGCCGTCTACGCGGAATGACGGCCAGTAGTTTTGTCCGGTTTTGTCCGATTTTGTCTTCGGCCCTCGTGGGGTGCCCGCGTAATGAGGGGGCATCAATCCACGAAAGGAGAAGCGATTGATGCAAATCTCAACTACGACGGAAAACTCGACAGAGCGCACGAAGCCGACTCTTGACCTTGTGTCGATTATGGCGGCGCCGATCCGGCAGGCTTGCGCAATCAGCGGGCTGAGCAGGAGTGGCATGTACCGCGCTGCCGCTGCCGGGCGCATTCGTCTCCTCAAGCACGGGCGCTCATCACTGGTCGACATGGTCAGCGTACGAGAATACCTGGCGAGCTTGCCTCAAGCTGAAATCCGGCAGCAGCCTTTGAAGCCCGCAAACATCAACCCTCGAAACTGAAACCCCGCCGGAAGCCTAAGCCGCCAGACGGGGTCCCCGCGAAGCATTGCTGCCACGCCTTGTGGAAGAGATTTGGTAGCAAGCTTCTCGGGTCGCCGCCAGCGGAAAATTCTTCCGGCATCACCTGGAGAAGCTACATGAGTATCGACAACAATTCAGCGGCCCCCATGGGCGCCGCAACGCCGGAGGATTCTGTAATGGCATCCCCGGAAAGCCGCGAAACGCAATTGGCGTACATGCTCGCCACGTTGCCGCAAGCGGACCTTACCGATGGGCAGGAAACGCCTGTCTCGGTAACCCCTATCGAAAGCGCCACCAGCGCCGTCCCCGAAGACTTTTGCCTTACACCCAAAGGGCTGTTCGCCCTTAACAAAGACGACGAGCAGGATGCACGATACATCTCGGGTCCGCTGAAAATAACAGCAGTGACGCGCAATGCGGATAGTGAAGGCTGGGGACGCCGCTTGGAATGGCAGGACCCCGACAATAAGGCCCATCGGTGGAACATGCCCAGCAGCCTTCTTGCTGGCGCTCCTTCCGAAATAAGTGGGCGTTTGTTGGATGGCGGCCTTCACCTGGCAATGGGAAGCTCAACGGAGAGAAGTCTTCTAAGGTACATCGCCAACGCTAAACCCAAAAGCCGCCTGCAGGCCGTGGAACGCGGTGGTTGGCATGAGGCGGGCGGCAAACACTGCTTTGTACTGCATGACCGCACCCTGACAGCAGACGACAAGCCCGAAGTCTTCCTGCAATCTAGGGGCGCCGCAACGCATCCTTCAGTACGTCAGTCTGGCACGCTGAAGGATTGGGGCGAGAATGTCGCCATCTACGCCATCAACAACAGCCGCCTTGCCCTCAGTATTTCGGTTGCATTCAGCGCCCCGTTGGCAGCCCCGGTTGGTGCTGAAGGCGGCGGCTTTCATCTGCAGGGGGCGTCCAGTATCGGCAAAAGTACCGCCCTGTATGCCAATGGCTCAGTCTTTTATGGCGGTGGATTGCGCGGCGCCCTTGGCACTTGGCGGGCAACTGACAACAGCCATGAAGCCAATGCCGCAGCCCATTGCGATCTGCCTATGACGCTGGACGAGATGGGGGAAGCCGATCCGAATTCAGTTGGGCGGGTCGCCTACATGCTCGCCAACGGCAAGGGTAAGGGGCGCGCGAATGTCGATGGTAGCGGAAGACCTTCGGCTGAATGGCGGGCTACCTTCCTGTCTTCTGGCGAGGTTGGCCTCAACGAGGTGATGTCTGGCGCGCGTGTTGGTGACAATACTGCGCGGGCTGGCCAGCAGGTTCGTATCGTTGACTTCCCCGCCGGGGTTGGGTCGCTTGGTTTGTTCGAGACATGCCATGATTTCGAAACGCCAAAGCAGCTTGCCGAACACCTGTCGGACGCCTCCAAGCGTTACTACGGGACCGCTGGGCTGGCATGGCTGCGGTACTTGGTCGCCAATCGTGATGCGGTTGTCCGCGTTGCCAAGGAACTGGTGAAGGCATTCGTCGCCAGCAATGTGCCCAAGGGCGCCGATGGTCAGGTCGGTCGTGTTGCCAGTCGCTTCGGCTTGGTGGCTGCGGCAGGCGAAATCGCCACCCGCATCGGCATCCTGCCTTGGCCAGAAGGGGAGGCCACTCGTGCGGCAGCCACCTGCTTCGCTGATTGGCGCGCTAACCGTGATGGCGGCGATGGCTCAAGCGAAGAAGCACAGGGCTTATCAAAGGTGCGGAAGTTCCTCGAAGAGTACGGGGAAAGCCGCTTTACTCCCATTCTGCCCAGCCTTGCAGAAGAAGCTGAGAAGCCAATCGGGCAGCCTGACATCTCGCAGCGTATGCCTATTCAGCGTGCAGGGTATAGGCGTTGGGAAAACGGCAGTTGGCTTTACCTGATCTCGACCGAGGTCTGGAAAACCGAAGTCTGCGCTGGCCTGAATGCCAAGAGCGTCGCACGCAGTCTTGCTGATAAGGGACACCTAGTGCGTGGCGACGGCAACAACTTAGCTGTCAAACACGGCATCCCTGGCAGCAGCAGCAAGCAGCGGTTCTACACGATCCGTCCCAGTATCTTTGAGGAATAGGTCGGAACTCTCGGGCCAGTCGGAATAATGGCGCAATTCAGCCGTTTTTGCTGGCCCGAGTACCCCTTTCAAGGTCGGGCCATGTCGGAACAACCCTGCGCCCTAGTTGCGGGTGGCATCCGGCTTGGCCCGACTGTTCCGAGTGGCATGTAAGCTGTCGGACCGGCGCAAACCCACAGTTTTCCTCGGTTGTTCCGACTGGTCCGACTGGTCCGACCCCAAAACTGCCAATGCCGTGCAAGACTGCCAAGCAGCAGCGCCCTTCGTCGATTAATCGGCCCCGTTTGGGGCAGGGCGATCTGGCGTTAACCCACCGTTATGTTCTGCTTGCGAATGATATTTCCCCAAG
>Ga0194118_10000144_pt1 | contig 134440 bp, 106 predicted proteins | sample TA2MahsurfametaG_2_FD_148662 | JGI IMG/M metagenome (GOLD analysis project Ga0194118, IMG submission 148662) | Freshwater microbial communities from Lake Tanganyika, Tanzania - TA2015013 Mahale N5 surface | ecosystem: Environmental > Aquatic > Freshwater > Lake | place: Tanzania: Lake... | reverse complement strand
TGGGTGCGGGGGCTGTGGTGGGCGTTGCCTGGTGGGCTCACATTGGCGGATTTGTGGCCGGTTTTGTGGTGGCGTGGCTGCTGGGGAAGTCTGGCCAGACCAGTCCGCGGGTGGTGGTGGTGCGTCCTGCGACGGAGCGAAGATTCAGCCGAATGAGGACGCCGTGGGACTGAGCGGGTGTAGTGCATTGCCGGGAGGGGGCGAATGGCGGTACGGCCCGCGGTTGCACTGCTTTCAGCGAGCGTCTATACTTCAAGGCATTAGGCTTTGCGACTGTGGTGTAGTGGCAGCACAGTAGCTTCCCAAGCTCCTGGTGAGGGTTCGATTCCCTTCAGTCGCTTCTCAATGTTTTCATCGGTTGTTTGCGTATATGGCCTCTGTCCTGTGATGAAAATCGCGTCGAAGTCCGACGCGCCAAATCAAATCACAACGGAGGTTCAGAAATGCGACGCGCAAAAGTACCGCAATTCAAGCGGCACAACAACGGGCAAGGCTATGCCCGATACAATGGCAAGTGCTATTACTTCGGGAAGTTCGGCACACCTGAGACGCAGATGACGTGTCAGGCTTGGCTGGCTAAGGTGGTCAGTCAGGCAGATATTCCGACAACAAAGCCGGAACGAGTAGCGAAGACGAATTACACGGTCGCTGATTTGGTTCGGCAGTTTCTTGTTCATGCTCAGACGTACTACGCCGATTCCGGTGAAGCGAAGAACTTCCGGTTTGCTCTGCAGGCGTTGCTGGAAGTATGTGGGCGGACGGCGGTAGGTTCGCTGACCAAAGCACATCTTCGGGAGTTCATCAACTCCCTTGTTGGGAAGGATCTGGCGAGGACAACGATCAACTCTGCGTTGCGTCGGGTCAAGCACACAATCAAGTGGGGAGCGCAGAACGATCTGGTTCCTGCCGAGATCCATGCTCAAATGATGCTGGTCCCGGCATTGCAAAAAGGACGCACGAAAGCGCGTGAGACCGAGCCGGTCGGATCAGTCCCTGTCGAGCGTGTGGAAGCGATCCTGCCGTATGTGAGTCGTCAGATCGGTGGCGTGATACGTTTCTGCCTGTTGACGGGGGCGCGGCCTGGAGAGGCGTTGGCATTGACATGGAGTTCAATTAACCGTTCTGGGAATATTTGGCTGTGTCGGCCTGAATGCCATAAGACGGCGCACAAGGGGATCAGGCGGACGATCGTGATCGGTCCAAAGGTCCAGGGACTGCTGGCACAGTTCGAAGGCAACGGGTCGCAATATGTTTTCTCGCCCAGGCAGTCCCTAACCGAATCGGGAAACGACACTGGCAACCGATCGGGAAGTGATCAGTATCACTACTGTTCGCTCACAGGGGCTATCAGGAAAGGCTGTGAGAAAGCGTTCGACTGTCCGCATGAATTGCGGATCGTGGCACTAAAGCAGAAGCGTGGCGAGTCGGCCACGGCGTTTGCTGACAGGAAACAGCGGGCGAGTGAGTGGCGGGCCGACAACGTCTGGAGTCCAAACCAATTGCGGCACACGTTCGCCACCCTTTCCCGGCAACGCGATGGTCTAGAGGTAACGCAAATCGCGCTGGGCCATACAAGTGCCCGGACGAGGGAGATCTACGCCGAGCCAGACATATCAGCAGCAATCGATTACGCTCGCAAATGGGGCTGAATCTGCCTGGCGTGAAAACAAACTCACTTTGTTTCGTGCTGTTGCGTATAGAGTCGCAATGGTTCAAACAGTGACTCTATAAAACAGGTAGTGCGATGCAGTGGTTAGAATTGGCGGAATTGGTCCCGTTGGACAAGGCGCGTGGATTGTTCCCACAGCAAGTCAGCAAGGCGACATTGTACAGGTGGATTCGGTCTGGATATCGCGGGATCAAGCTGGAGGCAATTGAGATTCCAGATGGGATGGCGACAACTGAGCGAGCGATCAAGACATTCTTGCGGGAGGTAGCTGAGAGCCGTTCTCAGGTTCAGGGTGGTATGAGTGAAGAAGAAGCCCGAGAGTGGATCGCTGGTCCGTGACGTTTTCGGCCTGCCTTCATTTTCCATAAAGCCCCTGAGTAACCCTCGGGGCTTTTTTGTCTGACACCTAACATTTAGTGTTGACGACCATGTCGATCCCACTCTATTGTGGTTGGTTGCTTTTCAGTGCCAGCAGTCTTTATGGATGGATTGCTGGCGTTTAGACAATTTGATGCGCCGGGAAAATAGGATAGTACTGGCTAGCTGAGTTCGTGCCGTAGATGGTGCGCGCTCGCTGGAGTCTATCCTTATGCAAGAGTTTTCGAGTGCGGTCAAGTTTCGCAAGTCGGTAGGAATCAACTACCGCACGTTCAGCGCGCTGGCTGAGCGAGCCACGAAAGAGGGCATCCCTTTTGCTTACCAGGTGGGAAAAAAGATCTTTGTCGATCTTTCCGCCTGGCGACTGTTCCTGGCTAAGCATCCGGTCGGGGGTGCCAAGTGATCCAACAACCCCGTGTGAGCCAAAACGCGGTGCAGAATTACGGTGATGTGTTCGCCAGGGATCGGCTGATATTCAGTGCACAACTATCGATGTCGCACAAATTCTATCTCATTACACTCGACCGGTTCCTCGGCAACAACACTAAGGCATGGCCTGCTCAATCGACAATAGCGTTCCGCATGAGTGCCAATGTTCGTTCAGTCAAGAACTGGCAAGCGGAGCTTATCAAGAAAGGTATCCTGAAAGTTGACTCCGGGAAGGGTTGCCGGAACTCAAATACATACGTCATCTGCCTTGATACTCTGTCGCGAATGCTGAAACCAAATAGGGAACCACATTCACCATTGGAAGCTTCGAATGGTGAACCACATTCACCACAATGGTGCACCACGTTCCCCTCAAGGGTGAATGACGTTCCCACAAAAGACATAGAAAGACATATAAAGAAAGACTCGTTGTTTCCTGCCCAGGAAACGAGCGACGAGCCAACGAGTAAGACTGACAAGTCTAACGCCAATCCTCCCGAGCTACTTGAGTTCTGCAAAGTCTGGAACTCGTGGCATGATGCCGGGATTGTCCGACGGCGAATCCAAAATCCTGAATCCCTGGGCGAAGAGCTACGTAACGACTGGAAGCGTGGATGGACGAACGATCCTTGACAAATTCAGTGAATCGACTCTTGACGGAAGCCAAACTGCCGACACGATGTGTGTCAAATGGTACATATTTAAGGCACTGGGGAGAGAGAGATGGCAACAGCAATCGGTTATGTTCGAGTGTCAACGGAGGGGCAAGCAACGGACGGCGTGTCGCTGGATGCACAGCGTACAAAGATTGCAGCATGGTGCTTGGCTAACGACATAGAGCTTGGCAGCATCTACATTGACGCTGGGTTATCCGGCGGACGGGCTGACAATCGTCCTGAACTCCAGAACGCTCTGACGGAAGTGTGCCGGGTTGGTGGCGTCCTTGTTGTCTACAGCCTCTCGCGTCTTGCTCGATCGACGAAAGACTCTCTGGAGATTGCAGAGCGTTTGGCAAAGTCTGGGGCGGATCTGGTCAGCCTATCAGAAAAGATCGATACAACGTCAGCGGCCGGAAAGATGGTTTTTCGGATGATGGCGGTCTTGGCTGAATTCGAGCGGGATCAGATCTCGGAACGTACTTCAAGCGTGATGGTGCACAAAAAGTCGAAGGGCGAGAGAGTTGGAACGATTCCTTACGGTTTCAAACTGAATGCAAATGGAGTAAACCTTGACCGATGCGACAGCGAACAATCAGTCCTCGAATTGATGAAGTTCCTGCGTTCTCAGGGGATGACACTACGGGCAATCGCTGACGAGTTGAACTCAAGAGCCATCCCAGCGAAGAAAGGGAGCCAATGGAAGCACGGCAGCGTGGCGAGCGTTCTCGAAAACGCGACGTAAAAGAGGCGGTCCGTATGCTGGGAGAATTGCTGGATGAAGACAATTACCGAGGCGCTGAAACAAGCGATGACCAGCAAACACTGGACGACATACAACTTGGCGAAAGCCAGCGGCGTGAGTCATCCCCAGATAGTGCGATTCCTCAACGGGACGCGGGGGATCAGTCTGGAGACAGCGGATAAACTGGCAACGGCGGTCGGGCTAAGTATTACTTTTCCACGACCGACACGAAAACGCTCGGGTCCTTCCGAGAGCTAGCCTCTCATTGCCACGATGCCTGCATCGCAGCATTTTTTGCACAAAAAAGTGAAAGCAGAGTCATTGCACGACACACCGTTTGATCCGCAACAAATCTTGGCGGGTCCTTTCAAGGCGGCTGCGGAACATACGTCGATTCCAGAATCGCGGCTTTTTTTTGCACAAGAATTTTGAAAACATAGGGATGTGTGATGAGAATGCTCGATGCCACAATTGTCATTTGAGGAGAGACCGTGGGTGACGATGTACCGTGTGCCGCATTGGTATCTCGTTGTTGAGATAACGGTAATTCGTATACCATGATCGATCTGGAAATTGGCTGTTCGAGGTTTCGTCAACACGTACAAGGAGTAGTTCATATGGAAACGGTTGCCTTTCTGATTTGCTCAGTGTTTCTTTCTGGGCTGAGCACGTTGGATCTCGCCATTGCTGAGGAAGATGATCCTCTCGACGCAATCTCAGTCGCTGAGGCGGCTTATCAAGAAAGGATAGGGCAAGCTCGTTCCGTGTTGATAGAAGCGTACAAAAAGGAGATTGCCGAACAGAGTGGTGATGGAAAACTAGAGAATGTCACTCGACTTACTACCGGATTGCAACTTTTTGAATCAGACGATTTTCTGATGGAGCCAGAGCTTGAAGCTGATTACGTCAGCTACGGCAAGTCCCTAAAAGCCGCAAGAGAAGAACTCTTGAAAGCGTACTCAGCCAACACAACAGTGCTTGCACAGCAAGGGATGCTTGCAGAAATACAAGAACTGCAACAGAAGATTCGTGATCAGGGTTTGATCTCGAAGCTCGTAAGTTTGCAATTGTCCAGCAAGTCAACCATGTACCTGAAGCACGCAGACTATAAGTGCTATGTGCGGGAAATTCCGAATCATCAAAAGCTCAATGCAACCTTTGAAATGGTAATCGGATTATCCACCGATGGAATTCTGCGAGAGAGCGAAACTGCGTCCGGGATTCAAGGACGCCCTGACGAGGTGGTTTCTTTTCGTGCAATCAGTGCGCCGAATCACTATCTCGTACACGGCAACAACGAATTGCGTCTTCAGCGATATGCTCAGGAAGAGGCTTTTCATCAAAATGCTTCATTCAGAATTCACCGTGGTCTTACCCGGGCATCTGATATTTCATTAGAAGCGGTAAACTATCCAGGACACTTTCTCGTAATGCAGCCGACTGGTAGTGTCCTACTCCAAAAATTCATCCCAGGTGCGGAGTTCGCACGGCGTGCAACATTCAAACTCACAGCGGGAAAGTTTCGCATGTGGTAGAAACGTCTCAAGGCGTCGCCGTAAGGTTCGGACGAAACGAATTCCGTGGGGTCCTTCGGTGAGCTGGCTTCTCATCCCCACAATTCCAGAATTGCAGCATTTTTTGCACAAAATTTTGAAAACAGAGGGAGGTGTGAAAATGCTCTTTGCCCCAATTGTCATTTGAGGAGAGTCCGTGGGTGCCATCGCTGTAGGCTCATGACTTCTCCACATCATGGGGAGAAGCAGTAGGCGCAGGTCACCGCAAGAGATGAGCTACTTTATCGGCAGGGTTCTAGTCGGCGTATCAAATTGTGAGATCATCCTCAGAATCGAATAGAGTTAAGGCCTCCATAATACGTTCGAACTTAGCTAGGCTGGAAAGATTGCCTTCAATGAAGTAGCGATCGTGCAATTCGACTGCATTTCGACAATCGTTCGCATTCTCCGATAATTGCAGCCGTTCTCGCAGGGGTGATACAAAAAACGGCTCGGAGGATCTTTACATCACACAAGCGATTGAACTCTGCCGCGAGACTTTGCGCGGATCCGGGCCAGATTCAGACAAAGCGATTGCCATCTGCTGGTTGGCTCATCTGATTGGCGATGCGCATCAGCCTTGCCATGCCGGGAGCCTGTACGTGGAGGGAATCTTTCCAGGTCCAGCCGGAGATAGGGGTGCGAACTCGATCCCGACGAAGCAGCGGCGAAACCTTCGTGCTCTGTGGGACGGGCTCATGGGAACGTCCAGCGAGCCGAACGAGGTCGCCACGCGTGCATTCGACGTCCGGCAGGACAAGGACGGCTGGAAGGTAGCGGAAGCGTCTGCAAGCAATCTGGAGCCGTCTGAGTGGCTCGCTGAGAGTGTCGAAGCGTCTCGGAAGTGTGTCTACACTCCGGAAGTTCTTTCAGCGGTGGAAGCGGCGGTACGATCCGGAGCGTCGAAAGTCGAAACGGTTGACTTGCCAGAGAAGTATCTGAAAGATGCCGGGGCCGTGGCTCAGAGACGGGTTGCTGTTGCCGGGTTGCGGTTGGGAAAACTGTTGAGCAACGATTTGAAGTGAATGTCTCCATCGGTTGGAGTGAAATGGAATGAGCACAATCGTGAAGAGACGCAAGTCTGTTGAATCGACGATGCCGGAACGAGTCAGTGCGTATCCAATGATTCGTTATATGGGGAGCAAGTTTCGGCTTTTGCCGTTGATCTACTCTGTACTTGAGTCGTCTTGATTTCGATTCAGCAATGGACGCGTTTTCGGGGTTTGGAAGCGTCGGCTACTTGATGAAGCCGATGGGGAAGCGCGTTACTTCATGCGACTTCCTAAACTTTCCAAAGGTTGTGGCAAGAGCGACGGTTGAGAACAACGTTATTCAGTTAGCTCCAAACGAAGTTGAATTGCTTCAAAAGCCGGAACTCAGGCAAGATTTCACGCATCCATACGCAAAGAATGTCCGAGCATCTCAAGGAAGATTTGCTACAGTTGAAAGTTGAACACTCATTGTGATGTCTGACCTGAAACCATCACAGACATGAATTCGCCGGTGACCAAGATGCCTTACAACGTCAAAGCGATTGCAAATTTCTTTCTGGAACTTGGGGAGCGTGACTCGATCCCAATTTGCCCAATGAAGCTCCAGAAGCTCATTTAATACGCGCACGGTTGGCATTTGGCCGTCAAGGGAGTTGCGCTGATCGACAGTCGTGTTGAGTGTTGGGATTACGGTCCTGTCGTTCCAGACATTTTTCATGAATTCAAGTGCTATGGAAAAGACCCAATCACACAAAAGGCTGTCCAATTCGTTGCGAGTTCATCCAAGGGAATCGGCAACTTAGACGACTTCGAGATTGTTGAAATCTCGCTAAGTGACGATGAACGCGCAGATGCATCGGATTTTCTCAAAAAAGTATGGCGTCTCTATGGTTCGATTTCAGCAACACGACTCTCAAACATGACGCATGTGCCAGGCAGCCCTTGGAGTCAAGTAAAGGCCAAGTATGACGGATCACCGCCTCGTGGGGCCGACATTCCGGACTTGACGATCACGGAGCACTTTCAGTCTCTTTTGCAGAAGAGAGGCTAGATCGTGGGAGTTCGTGAAGAAGCTCAACAGCCAATCGACGACAGTTGGGAGGATATGGCTGAGCGTTCCATCCCCAAAGACGGTGATGCTCCAGATAGAAACACGACTCTGGAGGAGGCTGAATACGCCAAAGAAGCCGCCAAAGAGAGAAGGAAGTCACGTCCCGCAGGTATTAGAGCAGACGTTGCAGAAGAAAAGATCGATGCCTTGCAAGTCGAACTTAGGAAGGGTCTCCGGGCACGAATCGGAGAGCTTACTGAGCAAGTGAAGAAATTGGAGGCTGATAGAAATGGCGTCCAGGAAATAATGAGAAAGATGGCGCAACTTGACCAGGCATATTCCGGTTCCGTTGAGTTCTTTTGGACGTCCTCAATACTGAATGGAATTGGAGGCGTTTTCATGGGTTTTTCAGGGGGCATCAGCAAAACGGAATACCCGACTGCTCAGCCTTTTCTTCTATGTGGCGGCGGGGCTTTACTGCTCATAGGTCTCTTCATCGGATGCCGAAATGCAGCGGTCAATCGCCCTCGATACTTCTCTAAGTAACACCCGTTGCGATGTCCGGCGACCTTTCCAAAATCCCAAGCGATCGACTTCCTTCAGCCCTTCAAGACTGCCGTGAGACCATCAGCAGTGCTCTGGACGCATTGAGCCGTCGTCCGGACATGGAAGCGGCCATTCGCGATCTAATGCGGTCTCACGATGCGATGGAGACGTTCTGCGAGCGTTCTCTGAGAGAGCCTGATATGATGCGGCTAGTGCTGATGGCTGGCATATCGGCACTGGTCAACGTGCGGTCGGTGCAGTCAATCGAGGCCGAGCTGAAGCGACGCGCGGCAGACGGGAATTGATCCGATGCGCAAGGTCCACGCCATACGGATCATCCTGCACAGCGGTCAGGAACGCAGCGTCATCGTCTGGCTGAATTACGCAGCGAAACGCTGCATTCAGTTGATCAACAACCGCAAGACTTGGGACACCGTTCAGGCCGGTGATTCAGTTTGGTTGACCAGCCGAGGCGAGCAGACGCGATACGGTATCGAGGCGGTGGAACTGTATCGAGTGTTCCCTGCATCCGAGAACGGGCGGGTTGTTCGTTCGGCGTGGGATTGGATGCGGGGCGGCTGAGTGGTACGACTCTCAGACTTTTTTTTGTCGACGCGCGTCGAAGTGTGTCGCGGTGCAAAACCTCAATTCTTTGTGCAATTTGACGACGCAAGAATAGGCGTTAAAACAAGGAAATCACAGGGTTCAGAGTCTTCCCAAGCTCCTGGTGAGGGTTCGATTCCCTTCAGTCGCTTTTTTCTGGTTTTGGCTGCGGGTTTGCCTGCGTCGGATACTGAGGCCCGCGACAAGCAGAGCGACAGCCGACAAGGCGCCAAAAGTGCCTGGCTCCGGATTGGTCGAAAACATCAGTGAGTCCACTTCATAGTCAACTCCGTTTGTCGACGATGTTCTACTGGTCAGACGGGACTCAGAGTTTGGCCTGTGGAGAGATTTTGAAAAACGACGGACGAATTTTTTGGTGAGCTGTTTGGAAGAATGCTGGGGGCCAGCCCCCAGCCCACCCAGGATTAATCGCTTTTGGCCGTCAACAGTTTTGCGTTGCTCGCGTGGGTTGTTTGCTGGCTGGGCAATTATGGAAACGCGGGCGGTTGCCGAAGGCAGCCAAAGTGCCGGACCGAAGCCCAGTACTGTTCGGTTCAGAGAATCTGTCGACGGCGTCTCTCAGACGCTCGGTTTGCTTCCCAGCAGAGCCCTGTCCTCCTGTGAGACGCTTGGCTCTACGTCAGGATCAGGCAATTGTCGCGAAGCTTTTCGGGGCATCGCAGATTTTTCCTTCATTCTGCGTTCCGCCTGCGTCTGTCGCTTTTCTTCGAGCTTCCGATCACGCTCATCATAAATCGTCTTCTGGCGGCCCTCGAGCATGTCCAGCGTTGTAACGTAGTCGATTGCCGAATGCAGTCGCTCAATGTTGTAATGCTCCACGAAGTTGCCGACCGCCCTCTTCGTATCGTCGATCGTGAGCGGCGTCGAATGGCGAATACACGGGCTTTTGATCGTCCGGCGATAGCGTTCAATCGTGCCATTGCTCTGAGGATAGAACAGGCTGGTGCGGACGTGCGTCATCCCGGAGATCTTCACAAGATGGTTGAAGTCGTTCGCGATGAACTGTGGGCCGTTGTCATAGATGATTCGCGGACGAGCGTGCGGGAAACGCTCACGACCCTGCTTTAGCAGTATCTCGATCTCCTTTTAACCATTTTGGGCGCGATGTCCCAGGCGACAAGCAGTCGCGTAAAGCCATCAACGACTGTGGCCATGAACACGAAAGTGCCGGCGGTGTTGATGTAAGCCACATCGATATGCCTGTGCTCATGTGTCTTGACTGGCTGAACGAAATCTTTTGCCTTTGCGTGACTTTTTGCTGCAGGGACGCAGCGCATCGGCCCGACGCAGCACGTTGTAAACGGTGCCGGGACTGCAGGCCACGATGTCGGCGTCTATCATCATCCATGTCAGACGTTGCTAGCCTTCGAGTGGATGGTCGTAGTGGAACTTGATGATTGCCTGCTTTTCGTCGTCGGTCAGCCAGTTGTCACGCGGGATCCAGCCGTTGTGCTCGTGCGCACGGCCGCAGTTTTTTCTCCAGCCGGTGAATGTGGCAACCGGTATGCCGGCCCAGCCGGGGAGTTGCTGAGCAGAGATCTCCGTTTTCTCTGACCAGCGATTGACGTAATCGACAATCTAATCACGGGTGTTGTGGGGGACCCAGCGTCGACTCAAGGGTCCCCATTGGCGTTTTTTTAGCTGCACATGCTCCTGCGGCAACTTGGCGATCACCTCGTTCTTCTGAACGAGCTTTGCCTTGAGAGCTTCGACTTTTTCTCAGCAGCCGCTTCCTGCCGGCGGACGTTTGAAGAATTCAGTTTTCGATCAAAGAGTTAAGCCGCTCCCTCGAAGCGAATCTTCTAACAGTTGTAGAAGTTGGTCACACTGATGTCGTACGCCCGACAAACCTTAGAAACGGGCAGCACCTCAACGAAGTGGGATCTAAGAATGGCGACTTTCTGCTCGCCGCAATAATTGACACGTTTTTTATGATTAAACATTGGCGACAACCTTTCCGTAATCGCCAGACGCTAGCGTACTTTGCAGCCCGTGAGACGAACATCAGCTAAACAGGATGACCTGTCATAGAATCCTCGCAGGTTTTCCAAAACGGCTGTTTTGTTTGCAAAGTCACTGGTGAATTGTTTGCTCATAACAAGGCTTAGGTGAACACAGCGCTCTGTATGGTTGAGTCTGCCGAGTGATCAGTTCTGAATTCGTGGCAATTCCGGCGGTCTGGTCGCCCTGCGTCTTTTCTGGCCTTTGCGGTGTGGCTTGTGGTGTGTCAGGGCAGTGACAGCAGCAAAACAGATGCCGCGAGATTCGGTGGAATTGTTATTGCTGAGATTGGGTGTCTGGGGGGTTGTTGTGAATTGGTTTTTTGTGGTGGGTGTTGTGTTGGGGTAAAGCGAGTTGGCAGCGAGCTTTCCGCAGGCGTTTGTGTCCTAAAATTCGCTTTTGTTGACGTAGCAGTGTTTGCAGATTTCCGAATGTGTGCCGTCTCTGAATGTTCTCAGTTGCTCCGATGTTCGCGGAACCAGCGGGCGGTCTGCTGCAGTCCTTCCGGTACAGTGGTGGCGGTGCCCAGCAGTTGCTGGAAACGGTCGGCGTCCAGCAGTGACCGTTCGACGTCTCCGGGGCGGATTTCGCCGAAGCGGATTTCGCTGGGGCTTTGCAGGATCATTTTCAATTGTTCAGCAAGCTGCAGGGTGTTGGTTTCGATGCCGGTTCCTATGTTCAGGATTGCATCGGGGATCTGCCCCTGCATGGCGCCGATGTTGGCTTTGACAATGTCCGCAATGAAAACGTAATCGCGAATACAGCCTGGGTCACCGGCCGTTTTGCGGGCGAAGACACTCACAGGTTCGCCAGCCAGCATCCGGTTGCAGAAGATGGCCACGACGCCGGCTTCGCCGTGGGGATCCTGGCGGGGCCCGTAGACATTGGCGTAGCGCAGCACGGTAGATTTCAGTCCGTGTTCGCGACGGAAGGATTCGAGGTATTTTTCTACGGCAAACTTGCTGCAGGCATAGGGGCTTTGGGGCACCGGTGTGGTAGCGAGGGATGCGCGGGTGCCAGCCGGGACTTCACCATAGATTGCTCCGCCGGTACTGGCAAACACAAGTTGCCGCACTGCCACCTGAACGCAGCACTGCATGACATTGATCGAGCCGATGATATTGATTTCGGCGTCGCGGACGGGTTCACGAACGCTGACGGAGACGCTGGCCTGTGCTGCCTGGTGGCTGACGAGTTCCGGGCGGAAGTCGGCAAACACCTGCTGCAGTCCGGCGAGGTTGCAGATATCGCACTGGAAGAAGCGGGCGTTGGCGGGGACGTTTTCGCGACGGCCACTGCTAAGGTTATCTACTACGGCGACAGTCCAGCCGCTGGCAACGGCCTGCTCTGCGATGTGGCTGCCAATAAAGCCTGCTCCGCCGGTGATCAAAAGTCTCATGATTCCGTTTCTGTTATGGACTGTTAAGTCTTGCGGTCGCTGGTGAATTCCCGGTGACGGCATTGCGTGCAGTGCCGGACGGCAGCAATCTCTGTGCCTGTGCAGAAGATCGGAAGTTCTTTTTGCGATTGGTGCTGGGTATTGTTGCGACGTGGGGGCGAATGGGCGGATTGTACCGGAGGCGATGCCGGCTGGTGCGTCTGGGCAGCCTGTAGGGCCGGTCTATTTTCCCATTTCGTGCTATTCTTCCCCTGCTGCGGAATCAGGGGCCGGGTGATTGTCAGAAACAGTCTGAGCGGGGACACTGACGCTGGCCTCGATTAGTGCAGACGTCTGCTGCTGTGTTTGTCCTCCCGAACCTCGCCCGGCTGTCGGGTGTCGCTTTAATCGTGGCGGGGCATTGGTGCCGCTTCAGTGTGTCCGGTATTTTTTGGTTTCTGATAATTCCGGGTCTGCAGCTATGGTGTCTGTTTTTCGTCCTGCAATTGATCGCATGGTCGGTTATGTCCCTGGCGAGCAGCCTCAGGAAACCGGCTGGGTCAAGCTGAATACCAATGAAAACCCGTATCCGCCGTCTCCGCGGGTGGCAGCAGCGATTCGGCAGATGGCAGAGGGGCGTCTGAATGTCTACCCGGACCCCGATGCCACAGGTTTTCGCCGGGCAGCGGCCGCGCTGCACGGGGTTGATCCGGACTGGATTCTGCCGGCCAACGGAAGCGATGAAAACCTGACAATCATCATGCGTTCTTTCTGCGATTCCGGTCAGCAGATTGGTTATCCGTATCCCAGCTACGTGTTGTACGAATCATTGGCTCAGATTCAGGATGCTGGTGTGCGGCGTCTGTTGCTGGGGCGGGACTGGCAGTGGGATTCGCAGCAGGCTGCAGAGCTCCGAAAATTGCTGCGGATCTTTTTCGTTCCGAACCCGAATTCTCCGACCGGTACGTGCTGGACGACAGAACGTTTGCTGGAGCTGCTGCCCGACAACGGGGTACTGGTGCTGGATCAGGCTTATGGGGACTTTGCTGAGAAGCCGCAGGGGGCGGAGCTTTTGCGAGACCCTCGATTCGACGGGCGTCTGGTGATGACTAGAACCTTCAGCAAGTCCTACAGCCTGGCCGGTATTCGCTTTGGCTACTGCATTGCGGCTCCAGAGCTGATTTCCGGCATGCGAAAAGTGAAAGACAGTTACAATTGTGATGCGCTAGCGATTGCTGCGGCGACAGCGGCACTGGAGGATCAGGCGTGGATGCTGGCTAATCGCGACAGAATTCTGTCGACTCGGGCCAGGCTGGCTGCTCACCTGCCCTCGCTTGGCTTTACTGTGCATCCCAGTCAGGCCAATTTTCTCTGGACCAGTCATACAGCTGTCGGTCACAGGATGATTTATGAGCGTCTGAGGCAGGAGCGGGTGCTAGTGCGTTACATGCGATTTGCGGGGGCTCTGCCGGACGGCAGTGAACTGGACGGACTGCGGATCACGATTGGCACCGATGCGGAGATTGATCGCCTGCTGGAAGTTCTGCCGCGGGCCGTATCACTGCCAGCCTGATGTTTTGTGATGCGTGGGGTGAGTTATGAGCCTGCAGAGCCTGGATGTGTTGGAGTTTCGGGGGCGTTTCGTGGCTGGTTTGCCGACGGATTCGGAGGCGGCAAATTTTCGCCGGGAGGTGCGGGGGGCTGCCTTTTCTAGGGTGCTGCCGACTCCGGTGAGTGCTCCGCGGTTACTGGCCTGGTCGGATGATCTGGCAGCGACGTTGGGGGTGACGTCTGGTTCCGAAGAAACTGCCGCGGCTGTGCTTGCAGGAAATCGGCTGCTGCGAGGCATGGATCCGTTTGCGATGTGTTATGGCGGGCATCAGTTTGGCAACTGGGCCGGGCAGTTGGGCGATGGGCGGGCGATCAATTTGGGTGAGATGCAGGGGCCGGATGGTCGCTGGTGGATGTGGCAGCTCAAGGGGGCCGGCCCGACTCCTTATTCCCGCACGGCCGATGGTCTTGCGGTGCTGCGGTCCAGTGTGCGTGAGTACCTGTGTAGTGAGGCCATGCATTTTCTGGGCGTACCAACGACGCGTGCTTTGAGTCTGGCGGGGACGGGAGAACTGGTGACTCGAGATATGTTCTACGATGGAAATCCGCGGCGCGAGCCAGGTGCGGTTGTGTGCCGCGTGGCTCCGACGTTTCTGCGATTCGGCAACTTTCAGCTGCCGGCTGCGCGAAGAGACATTGAGCTTCTGCGGCAATTGGTGGATTACTGCCTGCAGGCGGATTTTGGAATTACGGCGACCCCGACAGACGAGTTACGGGAAGCCTGGTTTCGCGACATTTGTGTGCGGACAGCGGATTTGCTGGTGCACTGGATACGCGTTGGCTTCGTGCACGGTGTGATGAATACGGATAACATGTCGGTGCTGGGGCTGACGATTGACTATGGTCCGTATGGGTGGCTGGAGAACTTTGATCCCGAGTGGACTCCGAATACCACCGATGCTGCCGGTCGTCGTTACTGTTTTGGGCAGCAGCCGCAGATTGCACTCTGGAATTTATTGCAGTTTGCAAATGCGCTGGTGCCACTGTTTCCTGATACCAAACCACTGCAGTTCGGGATTGACGCCTATTCAGAGCGATTCAATTTCGCCTGTCGGGAGATGATGGCTGCCAAAATCGGGATCAGGGAACCGAACGAGAATGTGTTGCAGCTGTCAGACGACCTGCCTGAGTTGCTGCAGCAGGCGGAAACGGACATGACGATTTTCTATCGCCGGCTGGCAGCCGCACCACTGCGTCCTGCGGCTGAGGATTTGTCTGTGAGCGAGTGGCAGCAGGTACTGAGCTGCATGGAGGACAGCTGGTATCAGCCGGAGTCGGTGGGTGCGGAAGTGCGGGCAAGTCTGCAAAGCTGGCTGAGACGCTATCGAGCCGTTCTAGTTGCCTGCCACGTGACTGAGCCTGACCGCCGTGAACTGATGAATCGCACCAATCCAAAATTTGTACTGCGGAATTACCTGGCGCAAATGGCAGTTGATCGTGCTGAGCAGGGTGATCTTTCGCTGATTCATGAACTGCAGCAAGTGCTGCAGCATCCGTATGATGAACAGACTGGGAAGGAGCATCTGGCGGCGAAGCGACCGGAATGGGCCAGACATCGTGCGGGCTGTTCTATGCTGTCGTGCAGTTCGTGATCACCAGGTCAGGGCGAAGGTTACAGCGGCAATTCCGATACTGATCAGCAGGAAGCCGGCGTGTTGCTGACGGCGAGTCCGAATCCGCTTCACTTCGATCATGCTTTCCAGCATGGCCACTCGAGAAAACCGGGCATTGAGGCTGTCCGCGGACGAGGACGGAGGTCGCGGGGGGGGTTGGCTTTTGATTCGTCGTGGCCTGGATTGAAGTGAAACGGGGGCGCTGGTCATAGTGAAAAATCCTGAAGGCTGAAATTCGTCGGCGGTGAATCCGAATCGGATCGAACAAACAGGTGATAGGCACTGTTCGGCGAACAGACTCGTTTCTTTTTAAAAAACCGTCTGAAATTCTCGGGCGATCAGATCGGCTTTCCCATTTGTTCAATTGAAAGGAAAATCTTCATGTCGCGAACGGCATTAATTACCGGCGGGGCTACCGGGATTGGACTGGGGCTGGCGGAGGCCTTGCTGCGGCGAGGTGATGCGGTTGTGATTTGCGGTCGTTCTGAGCAAAAGCTGCGACTGGCAACGGAGCGTCTGAGCGTGATTTGTGGTGAGCGCCTGCGTTCGGTGGTGGCCGATGTTTCGGTGGAAGGGGATGTGGAGATGCTGTTTTCGACAGCGACTGAGGCTTTTGGCATTCCGGATATTCTTGTCAACAATGCGGGTGCATTTGATGGCGGTCCGCTTGAGCATTTGTCTTTGGGGTCGTGGGACAGGGTGATAGGTGCCTGTCTGACGGGCTCATTTCTGTGTACGCGGGAGGCATTTCGGCTGATGAAATCTTGTGGGCGTGGCCGGGTGCTGAACATTGGTTCCATTTCTGCTCAGCGCCCGCGTCTGAATTCAGCAGCGTACACGGCGGCGAAGTTTGGTGTGGAGGGGCTGACGCAGGCGGCAGCGCTGGAGGGGCGTCAGTGGGGGATCAGTGTAGGGTGTCTGCATCCGGGGAACGTGCTGGTTGAGCGTCGGCTGGAATCCGGGCTGGCGGCTGACGACGAGCCGATGATGTCTGTGGAAAGCATCGTGCGTGCGGCACTGGCGATGCTGGACATGCCGGATGGTGTGAACTTTTTGAATGCGATTGTGCTGCCAACGGAGCAACTGTACGTGGGGCGGGGGTAGGTCAGTGGGCCGTTTTCAGTTGTGCGGGGTGCGGGGTGCGGGGTGCGGAAGGGGTTGACGAGAGATTTTGAACCACAAATGGAAACGAAAAAGGATGGAGTTGAGGTGCGACTTGTTCGTCGTGCCCGTGTTCGTGCGATCCGGTCTGCTGTTGTGAGCTCCGCGTCATGTTGCAGGTGGTTTTTCGACTGCGAGTACGAGGCGGGGTGACGATCAGGACTTGTGTTGCTGCGGAGCGGCTTGTCAGCGCTTGGCTCCCCCGCAAGGGGAAAGATTCTCCGCGCGAGTTCGTAGTGCTAAGCACTGCGAGCGCCCTGCCCTCCTGCTCCGTCCTCTCTGTGGCTCTGAGAGAGAATCAGCACGGTAAGATGGACTCCGTTGGTTTCTCACGGAGACGCGGGGAGGAAACTGCCGGGAGCGGTTTGCCCGGTGGACGTTTCGTTGTTCGGGCTTTCGCCCGAGCACTGCTCTTTGCGTTTGGGAGGTCCGGGAATTGGCCCCAGTGGTGCGTGGTAAAGACGCTATTTTCCGTTTCCGTTCACCGCTCGGCAGACAGTTAGTCTCATGCGAGACCGCGAAGGGAAGTTCAGGGTGGACAGTGGGTGTTGGTCAGGCGGCGCGTCGGATGGGAGGGGTTTGCTGGCGGAGCACGAAGGCTTCGTAATCTGCTGGGGTATCGATGCCGACCGCGGCGTGGTTGACAACGGCGACAGCGATGCGGGCACCGGCCTGCAGTGCTCGCAACTGTTCCAGTTTTTCCATCTGTTCCAGCGGCGATGGCGGCAAAGAAGTCAGTCGCAGCAGAAAGTCGCGGCGATATCCGTAGAGGCCGACGTGCAGCAGAAAGGGTGAGGATTCGCCTTCGCGAAAGAACTGTTCGGGAGCAGAATCGCGGGTGAAGGGGATTTGGGATCGACTGAAGTACATGGCGTGTCCCAGTGCGTTTGTGACGAGTTTGACGCAGGAGGGGTCGCGCAGGACAGCGGGTGACAGGATGGGGCAGGCGACGGTGGCCATTTCAGTGCCGGCGTGTTCGAGTTCTCGAACGAGGGCCGAGACGACGGCCGGATCCAGTTCTGGTTCGTCGCCCTGCAGGTTGACGACAGCATCAGCATCGGGGAAGCAGCGTCGCACGACTTCAGCGATGCGATCTGTGCCGCTGTGGTGATGTCCGGTCAGTTCTGCTCGTCCGCCAAATTCTCGAACAACCCCGGCAATTTCCTCGCTGTCTGTGGCAACCACGACGTCGCTGAATTCAGGGCAGCGGCGTGCTGTTTCCCAGACGTACTGCAGCAGTGGTTTTCCAGTGTTGCTAAGGAGCAATTTGCGCGGCAGCCGCGTGGACTGCAGGCGGGCCGGGATCATGCAGACAATTTTCATGGGACATCCTGTCCGGAGGGGCATCCTTGGGTGACTGACCGGCCTGCCGCATGACGGAGGGTCGATACTTCTCTCAGGAAGTCTAGACGTTTTAGCCGTGGGCTGTCAAAATGAGTTTCCGGATGCCTGCGGTTCTGCGGGCAATTTCCGGTGTGTTTCTGGCTGCAGGACGCAGGGGAGCGGGATGAGGATATTTTTTTCTGCGGGCGAGCCGAGCGGTGACCAGCATGCGGCGCGGCTGATTTCGCATTTGCAGCGGCTGAATCCAGTTGTTGAGCTGGAGGGGTTTGGCGGTCCGGCGATGCGTCAGGCTGGATGTCAGTTGTTTCACGAGCTGACGAAACTGGCTGTGATGGGATTTTTGCGAGTGCTGCCACTGGTGCGTCAGTTTTACCGGCTGGTGAGTGAGGCCGAGCAGCATTTTGATCGGTCGCCTCCGGACGCAGTTGTGCTGGTGGATTTTCCGGGCTTCAACTGGTGGATCGCGCGAGCGGCTAAGAAACGCGGTATTCCGGTGTATTACTTCCTGCCACCGCAGTTATGGGCGTGGGCGCCGTGGCGGATTCGGAAGGTCCGTCGCTGGGTTGATCATGTGTTGTGTGCCCTGCCCTTTGAGTACGACTGGTACAAGGCGCGGGGGATTTCGTGCTCATGGGTGGGGCATCCATTTTTCGATCAGGTGCGTGAGCGGGCTCTGGATCAGGATGTGCTGCGTCAGCTGGCTGTTGGTGCGGGGCCGCTGGTGGCTCTGTTGCCGGGGTCTCGCGGGCATGAAGTCGAAAAGAACTGGCCAGTGATGATGGAGGTTGTACGCAGGCTGGCGGTGCGATATCCGCAGGCACGCTGGGCTGTGGGCTGTTACCGCGACGAGCAGCGGCTGCGCTGCCAGGAACTGCAGGCCGTCAGCGGGCTGGATTTGCCGCTTAGATATTTTACTGGTGCAGCGTCGGAGGTCATTGAAGCGGCAGACTGCTGTCTGATGGTCAGTGGTTCTATCAGTCTGGAACTTCTGGCGCGACGCAAGCCCGGGATTGTTTTGTATCGAGTGCCCACCATTGGTCGTTTTTTTGCACGTTTCCTGATGCTATGTCGCTGGATCAGTCTGCCGAATCTGATGGCTGATCGCGAGGTGATGCCGGAATTTGTCTCAAACGGTGATCCTGAGTCGGACATCGTGAAGATGGTGGAGCAGCTGGGGTTATGGCTGGTTGATTCTGATGAACTGAAGCGAGTGCAGGCCGAGATGGTCGAGCTGGCGGACCGTACGGCAGCGGCTGGGGCCAGTGAGCAGGTGGCTCAGTTTCTGCTGGCCCGTTTTCCCGGGCAACTGGCTCTTAAGCGTGCGGCGTAGAGTAGCCGTGGCTGTTGAGTGTTCTGTGGGGCATGCTGGTGAATGCAGAGCAGGCCGGATGGACACTGGGTTCGGCGTTATTTTCCGATCTCAGTGTTTCATTTTGCTGGGCGTTTGGGAATCCGCCCCGGAGGCTGCTCAGGACACCTTCTTTCCTCTGGACCTGACTGCCTGAAAAGCTTTGAGAGGGACCGACGTTCGCGGGTTGCGGGGGTTGGTTCGAGGGCTGGGCAGAGTCGGGACTGATGGGGCGACAGAATTCAGAAATGAGGTATTCGACGGGGCAACTGCTGGCGAGGCTGCAGCGAGCTCTGGAGCGGCTGATTCGGGGTCGGACATCGTTCGTGGTGGCACACCGGCTGAGTACGATTCGGCGGGCTGATCAGGTGCTGGTACTGGATCACGGGCAAATTGTGGAACGCGGGACTCACCGGGAGCTTTTGTCTGCTGGTGGTGCATACAGCGTGCTGCATGCCGAATTTTCCGGCGGCGACTGTTCCGGCCCTGCAGCAGCTTAGTCTGGCAGGTGTGCGTCAGGGGCTGGTACACTGTTGGCATGATCTGGTGATTTGTGGGGCTTTGTGGCATTAGGGAAAGCGGGTTGTGAGATGGGTGGGGAATCACTGCGGGTGGTGATTGTCGGTGGCGTAGCGGGCGGAGCATCGGCAGCAGCTCGGGCTCGACGTTGCAGTGAGCAGGCGGAGATTATTTTGCTGGAACGCGACGGAGATGTTTCGTTTGCGAACTGTGGTATGCCCTATTACATCGGCGGCGAGATTGCAGACCGTTCGAAGCTGGTGGTTGCATCCGCGCAGCTGCTGCGGACTCGTTTTAAAATCGACGTGCGCGAGCGTTCGGAGGTGATTGCAGTGAATCGTGCGGCGAGAACGGTGCGGGTTCGGCGTTTGGGGGATGGCAGCGAGTATGAGCTGTCGTGGGACAGGCTGATTCTTTCACCGGGTGCGGCGGCAATTGTTCCGCCGTTGCCGGGAGTGACGGCCGAAGGGGTGTACAGTCTGCGAAATCTGGTGGATATGGATCGCATTCGGGCGGCTGTCGATGCAGCTCCGCAGGGGGCGCGTCGGGCGATCGTTTGCGGGGCTGGATTTATCGGTCTGGAAATGGCGGAACAGCTTGTAAGGAAGGGGTTTGCGGTGCATTTAGTGGAGCTGCAGTCGCAGGTCTTGCCGCCACTCGACGGGGACATGGCAACGGCGATTCAGGATGAGCTGGTAAGAAATGGTGTACACGTTTGGCTGGGGAGGGGGCTGCAGGGGATTGTCGAGCAGGATGGTCGCGTTGCAGGAGTGCAGTTGTCGGACGGCACAGAGTTGCCGGCGGACCTCGTGATTCTGGGGATTGGGGTTCGTCCGAATGTCGGTCTGGCTGCGTCCAGCGGACTGGAAATGGGGCCTGCCGGCGGGATTCGTGTGAACGAGTTCCTGCAGACTTCGGATCCGTTCATTTATGCGGCTGGAGATGCGGTGGAGTATTCGTGGGGACCATCTGGCGGGACGGCTCGTGTGGCGCTCGCGGGGCCGGCAAATCGTGCCGGGCGACTGGCTGGAGAGCATGCGGTTACCGGCAGGTGTGCGGCGATGCGTCCGGTCATGGGGACGTCAGTTGTACGCGTATTTGGGCAGACGGCTGCGATGACGGGGCTGAATGTGCGAGCGGCCCGTCGCGCCGGGTTGGCCTGTCGAAGTGCGACAGTGATTGCCGGTCAGCATGCCGGCTATTTCCCAGGCGCAGCGATGCTGACGCTGAAACTGGTTTACGAGTCTGTGACTGGGCGATTGCTGGGGGCACAGGCGACCGGAGCGGACGGGGTGGACAAACGAATTGACATATTGGCCACGGTGCTGGCGTTTGGCGGAACGGTATGGGATGTGGCGGGACTCGATCTGTGTTATGCGCCGCCCTATGGAGCGGCTCGTGACCCGCTGCATCAGGCGGCGTTTGTGGCCTGCAACGAACTGGACGGCTGGGGCGCGATGCTGGATGTGGAATCAGACCTTACGGGTTGGCAGGTCGTGGACGTGCGGACGGCCGCGGAGGTTGTGCGGGCGCCTTTGACGGCGGGGACACAGGTGCTTGCGATTCCGGTGGACGAGTTGAGAGAGCGTCTGGCTGAGCTGGATCCGAAGCGTCCAACGGTGGTGAGTTGCGGCGTGGGTGTACGGGCTCATACGGCGCAGCGAATTCTGCTGCAGCATGGGTTTCGCGAGGTGGTCAATCTGACCGGCGGAGCGACGCTGCGTCGTCGAGTTGTGCCAGCGGACCGGCCGCTAGCTACAGGGGAAAAGTCATGAAATTCAACCCGGCCATCTCGGGAGCCGGACTGCCGGCGTTACCGCCGAGGCCAGCCGCAGGCCATAAGGGCACATTTGGTAAAGTGGCGGTTGTGGGCGGTTCAGTGGGTATGAGCGGTGCGGTGTGCCTGTCGTCTGTAGCAGCGCTGCGGGCGGGGTCAGGGCTGGTGACGGCGGTGGTACCGGCTGCAATTCAGCCGTTGGTGGCGATGCATGAGCCGTGCGTGATGACTTGCAGCCTTGCGGATTCGGCAGCAGGCCTGCTGCCGGTGGCTGACGTGGAGCTGCGGCAGATCTGGACGGGCCGGGATGCAGTCGCTGTGGGGCCTGGGCTGGGCCAGGGGGCAGCCCAACTGGGTTTGGTGCGGGGGCTTCTGGAAAGCTGTGAATGTCCGCTGGTGCTGGATGCGGATGCTCTGAACCTGGCGGCAGCGGAGCGTCTGCTGCTGGCGGGCGATTCGGTCAGGGCCGGGCGAACGGTCGTGCTGACGCCTCACCCGGGTGAGTTTTCGCGGCTGACTGGCCTCGATGTGTCGCAGATTGAGGCAGATCGTGAGGCTGTGGCGGCCGAATTCGCTCGGCAGTCGGGGGCTGTGGTGGTTTTGAAGGGGCCGGGGACGGTGGTAACGGACGGCTTGCGTGTGTGGGTGAATCCGACTGGAAACTCGGGTATGGCGACCGCTGGCAGCGGTGATGTTTTGACGGGTCTTGTGGTGTCTTTACTGGGGCAGGGGCTGGCAGGATTTGAGGCTGCGGCGATCGCGGTTTGTGCGCATGGGCTGGCTGGTGATGCAGCCGCCGACCGGTGGACTCGCCGGGCCCTGATTGCCTCGGACCTGCTGGACTTTCTGCCTGACGCCTGGCGGCAGCTGGACCAGAGCGAGAGCGAAAGAAAGTCGTCGTGAACTCAGGGGAAAACGGTTGCGGGAGCGTGTTTTGAACGAATGTGTGAGCGATTTGACGATCAGCAGGATCCGACACATTCCCGCCCACGGGGAATGCTCAGTCTTTGCTTCCTGCCTCTGAGAAAAGAAAACGGGTATGTTTTGACCACCTTGTCAGTCCGAAACTGCAGAGACAGAATCGCTTATCCTGTCGAAAATTTTCCGCGTTAATCGCTGTGCTGACAGGAACCTGCAATTTCAGCGATTTCGCGGATTTGTCCTTTCCTTCTTTTCTTGTCGTCTGGCGGGATTAAATGAGCGATCCAAAGCCCTCTTCGAACGACATTATGGCGAAGATCCGCAAGCAGAAAGCTGAGGCTGCTGCTGCGGCTGCCGGCGGTGTTTCTGAGCCGGCTGCAGCGACTGTTTCGGAATCGGTGCCTGCGGCGTCGCCGTCTGCTGCGGCTCCGCCTTCCCCGGCCGCGAAACCGGGATCCCCGGCCGACATTATGGCGGCAATTCGTGGCGGTGCGAAGGGTGTGGCAGCGGCTGCTCCGGCTGTGAAGCCGGCCCCTGCTGTGGCTGCCGGTTCTCCTGCCAGCATCATGGCTTCGATCCGCAGTCAGGCAAAGCCCGCGGCATCGGTGGCTGCTGCTGCTCCTCTGACGGCAACTCCTGCGGCCGCGAGGCCCGAGTCACCGAAGCCGGTCGGGCTTTCGCCCGCAGAAATGATCAAGGCCGCTCGCAGTGCCGAGGCGGGTGTGCCGGCGACCCCGAAGGTTGTTCTGCCGTCGAAGCCTCTTCCGGGCAAAGCTGCACCGGCTTCCGCGGCGGCTCCTGAGGTGGCTCGCCGTTCTGTTGTCGGCTTAATTGTGGGTACGCTGTTCAGCCCGCTGGTCATTGCGTGGGGCAGCTTCTGTGGTGCTGCCGCAGCGTCAGGTCTGGCGCTTGCTCGATTCATGATGCCAAACGTGCTGGTGGAACCGCCGACAAAATTCAAGATTGGCCCTCCTACTGACTACGCTCCGGGAACGGTTTCGACCAAGTGGCAGGCACAGTTCAATATCTGGGTGGTGAACTCAGAGGTGGACGGCGTTCGTTCGATTTATGCACTCAGCACCGTCTGTACGCACCTCGGTTGTACTCCGAACTGGCTTGAGGGCGAGCAGAAATTTAAATGTCCGTGTCACGGTTCAGGCTTTTACAAGACGGGGATCAACTTTGAAGGTCCGGCACCGAGGCCGCTCGAGCGTGTGGGGCTCAGGCTGGCTGAAGACGGGATGCTGGAAGTGGATAAGAGCGTGAAGTTCCAGCGCGAACTGGGGCAGTGGACGAATTCTTCATCGTTTGTTTAGCAGACTGTCGGGTTTGCCACGTTCAGAAACGGTCTGCGTTGATGATTCACGGTGGTTGGTTTTTGAGGCGATGTGCGGTGGTAGTGGTGTCGTGCAAGTTTCTTGTTATGAGCCACCGGGCGGGTATCTGGTTATGCAGAACGGTGTGATCGAGGCGACCTGCCTGGCTGCACTGTGTGTCAGGGAACCGAAAGAACTGAGGGCTTCACGTGTCTGTCGGCGACTATATTCGTAACTCGCAAATCTGGAAGAGTGTCTTTCGTCACCCGGCTCCGACGGACCGTCGTAACCGCGTTGTGGTGATGTTGACGAACTTCTTCCTGCATCTCCACCCTGTCTCGATCAAGCAGCAGGGGATTGCTTTGTCTTATACGTGGTGCATGGGTGGCATCACGTTTTTTCTGTTTCTGGTGGAAACCATCACCGGTGTGTTGCTGATGTTTTACTATCGGCCAACGCTGGACTGGGCTTTCTACGATATTCAGGCTCTGCGTGACGTGCAGACTCTGGGGATCATGCGTGAAATCCACCGCTGGGGGGCTCATGCGATGGTCATCACCGTGTGGCTGCATATGTATCGTGTGTTTCTGACAGGCAGTTACAAACCGCCTCGTGAATTTAACTGGGTCATCGGTGTTCTGCTGCTGGTTCTGACGCTGTTGTTGTCATTTACCGGTTACCTGCTGCCGTGGGACCAGTTGGCTATCTGGGCCATCACGGTGGGCTCGAACATGGCAAAGGCGACTCCGTTCCTTGGAGTGGAAGGTCCTGGCTTTCAGGTGTTTAACACCAGCGGTTATGAACTGATCACGAACGCATCGGATGCGAAGTTTCTGTTGCTGGGCGGTCGGTTTGTGGGCGAGGCGACTTTGAATCGCTTCTACATTCTGCACTGCGTTGCGATTCCGCTGGTTGTGAGTTTGTTGATTGCAATCCACTTCTGGCGTGTTCGTAAGGACGGCGGGATTAGTCAGCCGCTTTGACGCTGCGGTTTGCGACATTCGAGTTGTGGGTTGTGGTGGGTTTTGGCAGTGGGGGCGTCGGTCAGCAGTGTCTGTCAGTCGACCTTCGGGGTTCTGTAAGCTGGGTGCTTCTCGATGTTGAATGCTCATCCGGACCTGACCGCCAGCGTACTGATTGGGCTGGGCTGGTATTACCTGTTGATGTTCCTCATGAATCTGGCATGGACTGTCAGAAGTTACAAAGAGGACGGTGAGTTTTCGAACGGAGTGCCCAAAGCGGCACTCTGGGCGACCTATTCAGCGATCCTGATGATGGTTTCGGCCTACCACTTTACGTATCCCCCGGAAGGCTTCCTGATATGGATGCCGGCGTGGTTCAAGGATCCGTTCGACCGGTACTTCTCGAACCCTGTTCTGTTTTTTGTACTGTCGATCCTTGGCTATTGGGCACTGATTGCATTGCGCGAGTGGTGGACGAAGCCTCGGGTGTCGTGGGTGCTCTTGAACGTTTCTCTGCTGTTCATGGGTCTGAGCCTGACTGACTACGACTTCCGGCAGATTGTGGGTAAGCCTGACAACGTCCCGATCGTGGCGATGTTGTTTATAGTGGCGTTTTGCACCTGGATCTATTTCCGCAGAGCTGTGGACAATGACCGCCGGATTGAGGAGGGGCGTCCGCTGTTTGAGCAGGAGAACAACGAGAAGGTTCTGGTGTGGCCGGATCTGGTTTACACAGAACTGATCTGCATGGTTGTACTCACGGCGGTGTTGATCTTCTGGGGAATTGCTCTGAAGGCGCCTTTGGAAGAGCCTGGTTCGTCAATCAAGACTCCCAACCCATCGAAAGCTCCCTGGTACTTCCTGGGATTACAGGAGATGCTGGTTTATTTTGACCCGTGGCTTGCGGGTGTAGTATTGCCGAGCATCATCCTGGGTGGTTTGATGGCGGTGCCGTACATTGACTTCAATAAGCGAGGAAATGGCTATTATTCGTTCAAGGAACGTGCCTTTGCTGTGTCGACCTTCCTGTTCGGATTTCTGCCGCTGTGGGTGGCGTTGATCGTTCTGGGGACTTTTCTTCGAGGACCTAACTGGAACTTCTTCGGTATTTACGAGTACTGGGATGTGCACAAGGTTGAAGCTGCGAACAACGTCAATCTGAGTGAGTTCTTTTGGGATGGTCTTGGTTCCGGAGTGCCGAAGGGTACCACGATTGATCGTATTCTGCTTCGTGAGTTGCCTGGGATTATGCTGATCATTGGCTATTTCGCGGTGCTTCCTCCCATTATGGGGTTGACCGTTTTGCGGACCTACTTCGCCAGGATGGGTGTGATCAGGTTTCTGGTCTTCAGTAATCTCATACTGTGGATGGCAATTCTGCCCATCAAGATGTTGTTGCGATGGGCGTTCTCGCTGAAATACATCGTCGGTATTCCTGAATGGTTTTTCAATATCTGATTGAAGCGATCTGAGTGCAGTGCTTCGGTGTTCGTGTGTGGGCTGTCAGATTCATTTCTTCATTCGCTGAGGACGGGCCAAAAGCCTAGCCAGAGCTATGCCAGCAACAGATGATTTTCGTTGGAATCAGAAAACGCTGCATGCAGTCTTCGCTGTAAGCAGCGCAGTCATGCTGCTCTCGGTCTATGCCATGCTGCGGCAGGATCAAAACGATGAGTGGCGTGACGTGCAGCGCACCGTGTTCGAGATTGATTCGCAAATCCGCGAAAGGGATCTGCGGAAGATTGAGTCCGCTGATTTTGTCTCGAAGCGAGACGAGATTACGAAGCAGATTCAGGAGTCCGGTACTGAGGTTGCCTCAAGGCGGACGGAGCAGGCGACGCTGCTGTCGGATTTGGCGGCCAAAGAGCGCGTCGTTGAGGCTCTTGAGGTGGACCTGAAGTTTCGCAACTCTAACCGCGACGAGGCGCGTGCCAACTATGACCTCGCGGTTCGCGATGCTCTGCCCGACACCCTGAAGGACGCTCGTCTGGAAGACTACCGGCGTCGTCAGGGCATGTGTGACGAACTGCAGCGGAAACTGGACTCAGAGAAAGAACTCCTGAGCGAATTGGCGGCTCGTTCTAAACAGCTGACGGCAAATCTGGATGAGCTTACAGTGGCTCAGGGCAAACTGACTGCCGAGGCGGATAGGATGCGGGCCGCCCTCGAAAACATCCGCCCCAGCAACACGATATCGGCTCTGAAACGATCGCTGATGGAACTGCCGATCATTGATGGCTTCAATTCGCACCTGAAGATTGTGCAGGACTGGGTTCCAAAGCTTGAAGTGACTCTGGGGATGGCCAAGATTGCACGTTTTGACAGGTGTCGTACCTGCCATCAGAACATTGACAAGACTGGCCCGGGTGGCGTTCCCGCATATCCGGCCGGGCATCCTGCGACCAGCGAAGTTGCTGATTGGGTGGCTGCTTCGGCGTTTCCGCAGCCCTTCTCCACTCATCCGAATACGGATCTGTACTGCTCTGCTTCCAGCCCTCACCCGGTGGGAACATTCGGCTGCACGATCTGTCATGACGGCCAGGGTTCCGGAACCAGTTTTTCGAATGCTGAGCATACTCCGAATGACCCGCATCTTGCGGAGGAGTGGCATCATGAGTACGGGTTTCACCCAAATCACTTTTGGGAGTATCCGATGCAGCCATCTCGATTTATCGAGTCCACTTGCATCAAGTGTCATCACAGTGTGACTGAACTCGGTGTGCATCCGAAGTTTGGTGCATCTGCTCCGAAGGCACATCGTGGCTGGACGCTGATTCAAAAGTACGGCTGCTATGGATGCCATGAAGTTCATGGGTTTGACGGTGAAAATGCTATCGGTCCGGACATGCGTCTGGAGCCGCAGACAGAGCAGGCACGAGCGGAGGCTGCTGCTGACCCGACATCGAAGGCCGGTAAGTATCGCAAGGTCGGCCCTAGCCTGCGTCATATAGCATCAAAGACCAGTTCAGAGTTTATCCAGTACTGGACTGAGATTCCGTCGCGCTACCGACCGACGACGAAGATGCCCCAGTTCTTTAGTTTGACTGATCATCTCGGCGTAGACGATCAGGGGCAGACGAAGAAGTTTGAAGCAGCCGAGCTGGCGGGAATTGCCTCCGTGCTGCTTTCAACCTCAGAGCCACTGGAGCTGCTGAAGCCCGCCACGGGGTACCAGGCTGACGCTGAGCGGGGCGAGAAGCTATTTGTTGAACGAGGTTGTTTGTCGTGTCATTCGCACGCTGCCGCCCCGGAAGCGACGGCAGATTTTGGCCCAAACATCAGTGATATCCACCAGAAGGTCAAGCGTAATGCTGACGACCCTGCTTTCAGCGACTGGCTTTACACCTGGCTGCGTGAGCCGGAGCGTTATCACAAACGCACAAAGATGCCAAACCTTTACCTGGATGCGTACCTTGACGCGGATGGTTCTACCCAGATCGATCCGGCTGCGGACATCACGGCGTTCCTGCTGAAGCAGGGTGACCCCGGGAATTTCCCGGTGGCGGCTGTCGAGGACGCTGAGCTGGACAAGCTCGTACAACTGTATCTGAAGAAGAGTCGTTTTGGGGAAGATGCCGCGAAGAAGATTATCTCCGGCATGACATTCCCGCAGAAGAAAGCTGACGTGATTGGTGACGAGACCGTGCTGGCCACGGAGGATGGTGCGGGCGTTGCTGATGCGGCCCAGTGGCGTGAGATGAAACTGCAGTACGTGGGACGCAAGACGATTTCGCGTTACGGCTGCTATGCTTGTCACGATATGCCCGGCTACGAGGAAGCTCGTCCGATCGGTGTGGCATTGCAGGACTGGGGTCGCAAAGACACCAGCAAGCTGGGATTTGAGCACATAGAAGAGTACCTGCACCATCATGGCGAAGCTGCTGGTTCCGCACACGGCAGCACGGCTGAGAGAATCGTGAATGCTCGTAAGCGAGCAGCAGCAGGCGGGGCCAAAAAGGGCATGTTCACTGAGGAAGAGGAAGCTCGTGAGATGACGGCTTCGTTCTTCTACGACAGTCTGCAGCGTCATGGTCGTCCGGGCTTTATCTGGCAGAAGCTGCGAGGTCCTCGTACTTATGACTTTGAAAAGACGACTACGAAGGGGTACGACGAGCGTTTGCGGATGCCGAAGTTCCCGTTGAAGGAAGATGAGATCGAGGCGATTGCGACATTTGTTCTGGGTCTGGTGGCTGAGCCGCCTGCATCGCAGTATGTGTACTCGCCTCCGGAGCGTGAGAAGACGAGGATCGAGGGTGAGTTTCTGCTGGCGAAGTATAACTGTACTGGTTGTCACGTGGTTGAACTGCCAAAGGTGACTTTCGCAGCGGACCTTGCGGGTCTCGAGTCGACCCCTATGGACGCTGCAGACCACCCGGCCGCGCTTGACATGTTGCTCAAGGTGCGACCTCCGTTCAAGGGGTTAACCGGAGGCGAAAAGCAGTATGTGATTGATGGTGAGAAGGTGGACATGCCGCTGGCCAGCTTCCATGGGTTCCTTTCGGCGAAGCCGGATCCTGAGGAGACGGATCCTGAGTTGCGTGAGTATGGTTTTGAGGTTTGGGAGCCTGTTGATTTCGGCACTGCGGAAGAGCCCAGACTGTTGCTTCCGGGTGCTCCAGTTTCCTTCGCCGAGTCACGCCTTGTGGACTACCAGGGCCCTCGTGGAGGCAGCTTTGCCGAGTTGCTTGTCGACAGGCTGCTGACTTATCGGTTTGACCAGCGGAAGCTGGCGTGGCAGGCATCACCGCCGCCGTTGTATCAGGAGGGAATCAAGGTTCAGACCAACTGGCTCTATTCGTTTCTTCTGGAGCCGGGGAAGATTCGGTACACGACTGTGCTGCGGATGCCTCGTTTCAACATGAGTGCTCATGAGGCTCGCGTGCTGGCGAATTACTTCGCGGCAGTTGACGGAGCCGAGTTCCCCTACGAGGAGCAGGGGCCGAAGGACATTGACTACGTGACGGAGAAGTCTGCTGAGCTGACGGCTGGTGGTTTGCTTGCCGCGGACCAGAGTTATCTGAGTGAGTCCTGGCATCTGCTGAACGGTCCGTTGTGTGTGAAGTGTCACTCGGTTGGTGGGCGTCGCTACAAGGCGTCGGATCCGGCGAAGGATATTCAGGGGCCGAATCTGATTGATGTCCAGAATCGCTTGCGTTCTGACTGGGTGAAGCTCTGGCTTTACAAACCATCATGGGTGACGCCTTACACGTCGATGCCCGTAAATTATGGAAAGAATGCGACTCAGTTTCCGGATAAGTTCAAGGGCGATCCGGATGCTCATGTGCAGGCTACACGGGATGCTTTGATGAATTATTCGCGTCTGCTGGAGGATTTTGGTGCTGTGATTTACCAGCCACCAGCGGTAGCCACGGAAGCAACCCCGGCAGCGGGAGGAGATGAGTGATGTTGAGGCGTCTCGGGAAGTTGTCTGGTCGTGTTTTCAGTGCTGCCACAGTTGTTTTGGCCGCTGGCTGCAGTGAGTATGGTGAGCCTGTGATCGGTGGCGGAGCCACGGTTGTGCCTCAAGTTGTGTTTATTGCCTCTGAGGCTGACGCGGCTGGTGCCGATGCGGCCGCGGGGTCTGAAGCGTCCGCCGAAGTTGCCACAGGCTCCATTCGTGGCCGTGTGCAACTGGTGGGCACGTCTCCGACGATGGAGTTACTGGTTAAGCAGGGTGCGGAGATTAAGGACAAGGAAGTTTGTGCAGCGGTGGATGTTCCGGACGAGCGACTGCAGGTGAGCGGTGACGGTGGAGTAGCCAACGTTTTTGTGTATCTGCAGAAGGCCCCAAAGGGTGGCAGTCCAGTAGTTACCCCTTCAGAGCCTTTCGTCTTCGATCAGAAGAATTGTCGCTTTTATCCTCACACGGTGGTTTTGCCGGTGAACCAGACGGTGCGTGTTTTAAGCAACGATTCGGTTGCTCATAACACTCATACCTATCCCAGCAAGAACATCCCGGTGAACTCGGGGGTGGCCCCGATGGATCGGGACGGAAAGCTTGAGATTATCTACCGCAAGGCTGAGGCTGTTCCTCTGGCCGTGAAGTGTGACTACCACGCGTGGATGAATGCGTGGCATTTGCCGCTGGATCATCCGTATGGTGCGGTGACGAACGAGAATGGCGAGTTCGCGATCAGTGATCTTCCCGCGGGAACTCATTCGTTTGTTGTCTGGCACGAGGCGGCTGACGGAAATTTTGTGCAGCGGAAACTGGCGGTTGAAGTCAAAGCTGGTGAAGAGACGGAAGTCAAGATTGAGTATCCTTCTTCGATACTGAAGCTTTGACGGTTAGGTGCTGAGTTCGATTTGGGATTCAATGACGGATCTGAAGAGACTGGGGCTGGCAATCATGTTGCATACAGCGTGGCTGAAGCGGGCGGGGATTGCGGGAATTCTGGCGATTGTTGCAACCGGCTGCTCCGACAATAGTTCCTCTTTTTCGATCAGCGATCGAACCAGTTCGTTGATTCCGGAGGCTCAGTCCGGAGTCGCCGACACTCCAGGGGTCGTTGATCTGCTGGAAGAGAAGTTTGGGAATCCGCAGCAGTTGAAGGCGTGGACGAAACTGCCGGTGCAGTGGGGCGGTGCTGCGGCGTCTGTTGAAGTCTTTGCTGCTGACGCTGAGGGAGCGAAGGTCAGGTTCACGGTAGCCGACGGGCAGGAGTTTCCTGCGAAGGCGACCTTTGTGAATGTGGTAACCGGATCCGGTGCTGGCAAGACGCTTGGGCTGAGTTCATGGGATGCTGCCACTGGTGAGGCTGTCCTGACGGGGCTTGACGGCGTTGTGCTGGCGTCAGGTGACACCTGCAGTATCGATGGCGGGGCTGTGATTCGGTCGGGGCGTGTGTTATACATGCGGCACTGTAGTCACTGTCATGGGACTGCGGGGGATGGTAACGGTCCAACTGCTCAGTATTTGTATCCTCGTCCTCGCGACTACCGCCACGGTGTGTTCAAGTTTACGTCGACGAATGATATGTCGAAGGTTAGCAGGGAGGATCTGCTGCGAGTTTTGCGATACGGGATCCCCGGAACCTACATGCCTTCGTTTCTGTTGATGAAAGATGAAGAGTTGACCGCGATCGTGGAATACGTGCGGTTGTTGTCGATGCGAGGAGAATTCGAGCGGAAGCTGGTGAACGAACTGGTCTCTGACTATTCTGCTGACGCTGTTGAATCTCGTTTGAAGGACGAGCAGCGTGCGGATATCGTGGCAGAGCTTGGAGAGTTCCTGAGCGAAGATTTGCCGGGTGTTGTTGACGGTATTGGTGGGGAGCTTGAAGAGTCGTGGGTGGCCGCTGACACAGAAGAAGCTCGGATTATTCCCTCAGTGCCGCGAGTGCCGGATAGTGAGGAGTCGCGTCGTCGTGGTCGTGAGTTGTATCTGAGCAAGACGCTGAACTGTGCCGACTGCCACGGCATCGACGGTGCCGGGAATGGCCCTCAGACCATGGTGTATGAGAAGAACCCGGTGACGAACGTACCATACAACGAACCGGGGCTGCATGACGTTTGGGATAATTTGAACCAGCCACGAAACCTGCATACGGGAATCTTCCGCGGTGGTCGGCGTCCGATTGATCTTTTCTGCCGCATTCATGCCGGGATCAAGGGTTCAAGGATGCCGTCATTCAAGAATACTCCGCATGAGGACATTTGGCACATCGTGAATTACGTTCTGAGTATTCCATTTGAGCCTGAACCGGGCGCGACGGGTTTGGCAGCAGGACCGATTGCGGCCCCGCTGGTGGGGGCAACCCCTGCTGCTGGCGAGTGATTTAGATTGGTTGTTTTCAGGTTCCTGAACTGCGAGATGTCTCTTCGGTGGATGGAGAGTTAACGTGAAAAAGTTCTGGGCTTTGTTCTTCTGGTTCTGGCCGTTGGTGGCGCTGTATGTGTGTCTGATCGCGCCGGGGCGTAACTGGTGGTTTCCCAGCAAACCGTTGTCGACTCTGGGCCACCAGATTGACGGTTTGTTTTACCTGATTTTGATAATTGTGACTGTGACTTTCGTCGGCACTGAGTTTGCTCTGGGGTATGCCCTCTGGAAAAGTGCTGTGAGCGAACCCGGGAAAAAGGCCTGGTTTTCGCATGGCAGTCACAGGCTTGAGATTGTCTGGACGATTGTGCCGGCTTTTGTCCTCGTGTTCATCTCATTTTACCAACTTGACGTGCTTGCGGACATCCGGGTTTTATCGCGATTTCCTGAGTCTGTGAAGGAAGCTCCGGTCGCCGAAGTGATGGCTCGCCAGTTCGAATGGCGGATCCGTTACCCCAAGCCGGGGACAGAACTGATGACATCACCGCAACCCGGCGACCTGTACTTTGTAAATGAGGTCCACGTGCCGGCGACAGTTCCAACGATGATCAATCTGCGGACGCAGGACGTGCAGCACGCCTTCTTCGTGCCGCGTCTGCGAGTGAAGCAGGATGCTGTTCCGGGTCTGATTATCCAGGTTTGGTTCGAGATTGAGGAAGCGGGTGATTACGAGTTGCTCTGTGCTGAGTTGTGTGGGTGGGGGCACTACAAGATGAAGGCCCGCATTGTGGCGGAGTCTCCTGAGGGTGTGTCTGCCTATCTGACCCGGCTTGAACGTGAGCAGAACGAGGACGGGGTTCAGGAAGCTGAGACTGCTTCTGTGAAATGATCTGGCGAAAGTGGTTGGTTTTTCAGATTCTGGTATGGGTTGAAATTCAGGCGGTAACTCAAGATGGCAACGATCACACCGGCCGTTGATACTCATGGGCACGAGCACGATCATGCTGACGTTCACCATGAGCAGACGTTCATCCAGAAGTACGTATTTTCTACGGATCACAAGGTGATTGGGATTCAGTTCCTCATCACTACGCTGCTGATGCTGATGGTGGGTGGAGCGCTGGCTCTGGCTGTCCGCTGGCAACTTGCGTTTCCGTGGGAAAACATGCCGATTGTGGGCAAGCTGTTCGGGGTATTTCAGGGGGAGGGTGGTCAGATCAGCCCTGAGTTCTACACGATGCTGTTCACGATGCATGCATCGGTGATGATTTTTCTTGTGATCATACCTGTATTGGCGGGCGCTTTTGGGAACTTCCTGATTCCGCTGCAGATCGGCGCGGATGACATGGCGTTTCCGGTATTGAACATGTTGAGTTACTGGTTCATGTGGCCGGCGATGTTCTGCTTTGGCTACAGCTTTATTGCCGGGGGTGCCACAGCGGGTCCTGCCAATGGCTGGACTTCGTATCCTGTGCTTAGTGATATTGCTTCTGCATCACCGAGCTCCGGAGAGGCCCAGACGTGGTGGTTGTTTGGCCTGACGCTGGTGGGGGTTTCGTCAATGATGGGCTCGGTGAACTACATGACCACCATCATCAACATGCGTGCGCCCGGGATGACCCTGCTCCGCATGCCTTTGACAATCTGGTCGATGTTCATCACTGCGATTTTGCAAGCATTTGCGTTGCCGGTGCTCACAGCAGCCGGTTTTATGCTGGTGTTTGACCGTCTGCACACCTTGATCCCGACGACTATTCACTCTGTCTTTTTCGTGCCGGCAGGTCTGGTTGTTAACAACGCGGCTCCGACCGTTGGTGGCGGACAGCCTCTGCTGTGGCAGCACCTGTTCTGGTTCTATTCGCACCCGGCTGTATATATCATGTTGTTGCCGGCGATGGGTATGGTTTCTGACATGCTGGCCTGCATGTGTCGCAAGCCGGTGTTTGGTTACAAGCCGATGGTCTACTCGATGGCTGCCATTGCGGGTCTTGGCTTCATCGTATGGGGCCATCACATGTTTACCAGCGGCATGAATCCTGCTCTGGGCATGACCTTCATGACATCCACGATGATGATTGCTTTGCCGTCTGCTATTAAGGTTTTCAACTGGATTGGAACGATCTGGGATGGGAACATTCAGTTTAATGCGGTCTTTCTGAACTGTGCTGCTTTTGTGGCACTATTCATCGTGGGTGGTCTGAGCGGTATTTTCATGGCGGCAGTGCCAGTGGACATTTACTTCCACGACACCTACTTCATTGTTGCTCACTTCCATTATGTTCTGTTTGGTGCGACGTTGTTTGGGGTATTTGCTAGTGTGCAGTTCTGGTTTCCGAAGATGTTTGGCCGTCAGATGCACGACGGTGTTCAGAAAGTGCACTTTGTACTGACATTCATCGGCATGAATGGGACGTTCTTCCCAATGCATCTCCTGGGTATTGCGGGGATGCCTCGTCGGTATGCGGATCCCTACCTGCACGGTTATCTTGAGCATTTGCTGCCGATGAATCAGTTCATGACGATCTCGGCGATCGTGATGGGGTTTGCTCAGTTCCTGTTGCTGGGTAACTTCTTCTACAGCATGTTTTATGGCAAGAAAGTGGGTCGCAATCCGTGGGGTGCCAATGGCCTTGAGTGGTCAGCACCAAGCCCTCCGGGCCATGGTAACTTTGACGTACCGCCGGTTTGTTACCGAGGTCCTTATGAGTACTCGAGTCCTGAGGCTGTCGCGCTGGGACAGGACTTCATTTTGCAGACGACGGCACCGCCTGCAGGTGTAAAGGTTGCTGCCGGTCACCACTGAGTAGTCATTGACGGAGAGTTGCCTTGCGGTCATCGGACCCATCCTGTTCATCTCTGCTGAGAGGGTTTGCAACAGCGACCTGTTTGGTTGCTTTGCTGCCTATCGGGATGGGTGCGCTTGTGACGACTCTCAAGGCAGGAATGTCCTTTGCTGACTGGCCTTCGTCTGATGGCCAAAACATGCTGTTGTATCCGTGGCTCAATGATTTTCGGGTGAACAACGAGAAGTTCGTCGAGCATGGTCATCGTCTGGCTGGTGTGCTGATTGGCCTGGTTTCCATTGGGCTTGCAATTGCCGGCTGGAGAGAGGGTGGCTGGCAGCGTCGCTGGACTGTTGGTATTCTGCTGGCTGTGATTGCTCAGGGCGGTCTGGGTGGTGCTCGGGTGCTTTTCGACCGTGGTACGCTGGCGATGCTGCACAGCATTACCGGGGCATGTTTTTTTTCGCTGTGTGTGATCTTTAGGGTGCTCTTGTTTGCCGGGTGGCGTGACTGGCTGCGACTCACAGAATCTCGTTTCAGCGGATTGGGTTTTGCCTTCGCCGTACTGGCTCCGGTGGCTGTGATGGTGCAGTACATGCTGGGTGGTGCGTTGCGTCATTTGCATCTGCTGCGAACCGAGCATGTGATATCGGCTGTTTTGGTGTCGTTCGTTTGTTTGGGTGCTGTTTGGAATTTGCTGACGGCATCCCATCGACTGTTGCGTTGCTGTGGCGTATTCATTGCGGGCATGTTGAGCCTGCAGGTGGCTCTTGGCCTCGGCGCACTGGCGGCCCGTTTCGGTGCTGGAGCGGTCGGCTACGTTGCAGTCTCGGGATCTCTTGAGCAGGCGATCGTGTGCAGCATGCACACGGTGACTGGGATGTTTTTGTTCGCGGCGACGAATTGTGCGGCACTGGCGGTGCTGCGACTGCGTGCCGCGGGCAGGCTATCCGGATTGACACTTTCCGAGACTGAACTGCTCCGCGGGGGTGCAGCATGAGTGCTGTCGCGGGTTCGGCGGAGGTGGTTGCAGGCATTTCTCTGATTGGCCGGTGGTCAGACTACGTCCAAATGTCACGTCCCCGCATTTTGGTGATGTCGGCTGTTGCGGTTTTGGCTGGCTATGTGCTGGCGAGCCCTGAAATTGCCTGGCTGACTGCCGGTATGGCGGTGCTGGGGATTTTGTGTCTGGTGGCAGCGTCCAGTGTCCTGAATCAAGTATGGGAAGCTGAGCGTGATGCACGGATGAAGCGGACCACTGGTCGTCCTCTGGCCAGTGGTCGAATTAGTCGTGCCGAGGGTTTCTGTTTTGGGGTGGTTTTGTCAGTTTGCGGCGGTTTTGTGCTTTGGAGCTGGGTGAATGTCTTAACCAGCGTTTCGGCGGTGCTGACGATGCTGTGTTATGTGCTGCTATATACTCCGCTGAAGCCATTTACTGCCTTGTGCACGACGGTGGGAGCGGTACCTGGGGCTATGCCTGCGGTGCTGGGCTGGTTTGCCGCTGGCGGGGCTCCGGCTGCCGAGGCCTTGGCGCTGTTTGCGGTATTTTTTGTGTGGCAGTTTCCGCATTTTTTGGCGATCGGGTGGATTTATCGCAGCGAGTATGAGCAGGCGGGGCTGAAGATGCTGCCTTCCTTTACTGACGGCGGGCAGCGAACTGGGGCGGTGGCTCTGGTGTATGCTTTGCTGTTTGTGCCGGTGGCCTGTTTGCCGCGTTATGCGGGAATTGCTGGCGGTGGTTATCTTGCAGCATCGCTGATTTTGTCGTTTGGTTATCTGTGGCTGACGTGGCGTTTTTATTGTGAGAGATCAGACGGTCGGGCTCGGCAGCTGATGGCTGGTTCCCTGATTTGTCTGCCGGTGCTGCTGGTTTGTCTGGTGTGTGATTTTCTGAGGCTGACGGGCTCTGGATTCTGATTGGTATTGAATTATGTCTTACTCTGCGAAAGCACCTGCCCTGAGGATGGGTATCCCGATTCCGAATTCGAAACTCGGATTGTGGCTGTTCCTGGGTACTGAGATTATGTTTTTTACGGCCTTTATTGGGTCGTATATTGTGCTGCGACTGGGGTCGAACGGCTGGCCGACTCGTTATGAAGACACTCACATCAACGTTCTGCTAGGCGGTATCAACACGTTTGTGCTGATTGTCTCCAGTTACTGTGTGGTGGTGGCTCATGAGGCGATGGCGCAGAAGAGTTTTGGTCGTGCTCGCAATTATCTGTGGGCGACAACGATTCTGGCCTTCTTGTTTTTGGGCATTAAGGGCATTGAGTATAAGGGCAAAATTGACTATGACATTTTGCCTGGTCGCATCCCGGAGACTTCTTCTCAGGCGATGGTCAAGGTTGCGGACCAGCTGGAGGAGCTGGTGCGTGAGCGGTTTCATACTTATACGCATGCCGGTGTGATCACTGCAGAGCGGCCTGGTGACATTCTTAGCATTGCTCCGCTGGTGCAGGCGTTGTCTTCGGCCCAGCGTCCCAGCGCTATGACTGACTCGGAGTTTAAGGGCTACCAGGATGCGTCAGCTTCTGACTACGGGTTGTTTCAAAAGTGGATGAATCTAAAGCAGCACATTGTTGCTGATGTTTCGTTGTCACTAGCGTCTGCGTTGCCGGCGGATTACCTGGCGAAACGGGAGGCGCTGCCTGAGGGTGAGCGGCTGCCGGCTTTGAAGCTTGAGGAGGTTCGGCAGTACCTGACGGATCTGAAGACCAGTGGTCCGTTGGCTGGTCTGATTACGGCTCGCGTATTTGATCCGCACCCGATGGTATACGGAAATATTTTTGCGTCCTGCTATTTCATCATGACGGGCTTTCATGCGATCCACGTGATTGTGGGCATGATTCTGTTTGCGCTGGTTTTGAAGCAGGGCAGCAGTTTGAATGAGCGATGGACGGACTGGGTAGAGAACAGCGGTCTCTACTGGCACTTTGTGGACCTCGTCTGGATTTTCCTGTTTCCGATGCTGTACATTATCTGACTGACGCTTGACGTTTTTCTCTTTGATTCCAATGGTCTGCGGGTCCATTATGTCACACGACGAAAATCAGACTCATCACGTTAACTATCTGGCTGTTTTTTTTGTGCTTTGCGGCTGTACCGGCCTGTCGGTGCTGTTCGACGTATTGTCGATGCCGAAGGGTGTCACGATGGTACTGGTGCTGGCTGTTGCCTGTGCCAAGGCGATGAGTGTGATGATGTACTTCATGCATTTGAAGTTTGAGGGCAACTGGAAGTATGTGCTTTTGGCCCCCACGACGATTCTGGCTATTGGGCTGCCGATTGCCTTGTTTCCGGACATCGGTCGGTCCTATTACATCAACGCGGCTCCGCAGGTGACGTCGTGGGCGGATGAGGTAGCCGAGTACGAGCGTGAGCATGCTGCCGCGTCTGAGGGTGAAGCACACTGAGCATGATGGGTGCCTGACTGAATATTGCGGGGAGCGGCTTTGGCTGCTCCCCTTTTTTATTGGTGTGACTTTTCATTGTGATCCGAATTTTGCCAGTCGGGACGGGCGTTATCCGGAGGGAACGATTTGAGCAACTGATGTGGTCGAAACGCGCCTTTGTATTTCATGGACTGGCATTCGCTGATGAAGTACCCCAGGTAGAGCCATTGTATTTGGTGGTTGCGGGCGTAGTGGAGTTCCTGCAGGACGGACCATGTGCCGATCCCGGATTGTCTCCAATGGGGATCGTGGTAGAAGTAGATGCTGCTAAGGCAGGTGGATGTGATATCGACGAGCCCGAGCCCGATGAGTTTTCCGTTGTGGCGATACTGGAATTCACGGGCGAACGAAAAGTTGCCATCTATGAATGATTCGTAGTAGTCTTCGCGGGTGATCTCTCGGAATGGCCAGCCTCGACGGTGATGCATGTCATCGTGATAGCTGTTGTAGAGTGCGACGTGTTCGGGGGTCAGTGTGGGTTGCTGTATTGTGATTTCGATCTGCTGTTGATCGAGTTGCTCACGGCAGCGGCGCTGGCTGCGGGACGGTTGAAAGTCCGCTACAGAGATGCGGAGTCCGAGGCAGGCACTGCAGGCCGGGCAGGACGGGCGGAACAGGACTCGTCCAAAACGTCGCCAGCCTCGTTCCAGCAGTTGTTCGTAGCGATTTTCTGGCAGGCGGCGAGCCAGTCTCCAGATCATGCGACTGGTCTGGCCTGGCAGATACGAGCATTTGTCCTCAGTTCCGGCCAGTTCCAGTTCGGTGACTGGCAGTTCGGACGTGACGTCGAGATCTGACATCGGTAGAGTTCCCGGAAGACGCAATCGTCGGCGAGAGGAGCAGTGTGTGCTCGGTGTTTGGCTAGGGAATTGTCGCCGTTTTTTGCGGAGAGTCTACAGGCTGGGTCGGCTTACCGCTGGAATTCACCGTGTTTGGTGCTGGAAATTGAGGAGGAACGTTCAGTGCACGGTCAGTTACTGAATGCTGTTCAGGGGATGTTTCGGGGGCAGGACTTGAGTGTTGAGGAGAGTTCGGCCTGCATCGGGGTGATCATGGATGGTCAGGCGGATGGAGTCGATATTGCGGCATTTCTGACGGCGCTCAGCATGAAGGGCTTGCGAGCGAGCGAATTGTCGGGAGCAGCGGCGGCCATGCGGGCTCGATCGGCACAGATCAGGACTCACAGGTATCCATTAATTGACACTTGTGGAACGGGTGGTGATGAGCTGCAAACATTCAATATTAGTACGGCCGCAGCGATTGTGCTTTCGGCCTGTGCTGTAGCGGTGGCGAAACATGGAAATCGCAGTGTTTCCAGTCGCAGCGGTTCGGCGGATGTCCTTGAGCAGTTGGGGGTGAACATCAGTTTGAATGCGGAGGAAGCCGGGCGGTGTCTCGATGATCTGGGTCTGGCATTTTGTTTTGCTCCGTTGATGCACGGAGCGATGCGACATGCAGCACCAGTGCGGAAGCAGCTGGGATTTCCGACGATTTTCAATTTGCTGGGGCCACTCACGAATCCTGCGGGGGCAGAGTTTCAGTTGTTGGGGGCGGCGAGTGATGAGCGAGCCGAGCTACTTGCTGAGGCATTGGCTGTGCTGGGTGGGCGACGCAGTTTGGTGGTGTGCGGCAACAATCAGCTGGACGAGGTGTCATTGTGGGGGCGGACACTGGTGCTGGATGTGAGTGAGGGTGTAATCACCCGCCGATACTGGACGGCGGAGGATCTGGGTTTAGTGGAATGTGATGTGGCTGATTTGCGGATTGCTGGTGCGGAGGAGAGTGCGGCGGTAATTCGTGGGGTGCTGGGGGGATCACCGGGGCCAGCTCGGGACATGGTGCTGGCGAACGCTGGTGCGGGCTTGTATGTGCTGGGAATGGTACAGAGTCCGGCAGAGGGTGTGCTGCGAGCGGCTGACGGGATCTCGTCTGGCGCTGCCCTGGGGCGTTTAGAGGATCTGGTGACGTGGACAGCGGGTGCTGTTTCTCGTCGGGTGGTTTGACGCAGGCCGACAGGAAGAACAGTGGGTGGTTGTATTTGGCAGGGGGGGGTATTGATGACGGGTCGACTTCCGGACGAGTCAACTTTGCGTGAGCTGCTGGCATCGGTTTACGGTAGCAGTGGTCAGCTGGAGCGGGCACTGGCTGGCCTGCGAAGTCTGGGACTGCAGCAAGGGGCAGTGGGTAGTCAGATGGGTGATTGTGATCTGGACTTATTGAGAGAGGATCGCTGTGGTTTTCCGGAGGTGGTGTATGGTCCGGGGAAGCCGGCGGAACTGGTGGTTAGGATACTGGAGCGACAGGGTGAGTTTGGTCAGGATTCCCTGGTGACTCGAGTGACGCCGGAGCAGCAGTCGGCGGTGCTGGCTGCGATACCTGGGGCGATCTGCAATCCGCTCGCGCGAACGATTCGGGTAAGCCGCAGCGGTGGAGTTGAGCGAGAGTGTGGTGCGGTGCTGGTTGTTTCGGCCGGCAGCAGTGATCTCGCGGTTGCGGAGGAGGCGGCAGAGACAGTGAGGTGGATGCGTGTGCCGGTGCGTTTGATTCAGGATGTGGGTGTAGCTGGTCCGCACAGGCTGCTGCAGCATATCGCGGAGTTTCGACGGGTTGCAGCGATTGTGTGCGTAGCGGGCATGGAGGCTGCGTTGCCGTCGGTTATGGGCGGTTATGCTTCGTGTCCGGTGATTGGGGTGCCGACATCGGTGGGGTATGGAGCATCGCTGGGTGGTTTGACGGCCATGCTGTCGATGCTGACGAGTTGTGCGTCGGGGGTGGTATGCGTGAATATTGATGCGGGCTTTAAGGGCGGATATGTGGCTGGCATGATTGCTTCGCGGACAGTTGCAGCAGCATTTACGGGCTGATTTTTAAACAAATTTGCGGCTGCGCGGGATCTAATGTGTTGGCGGGACCTGGTGTCCGGTGTGTGAGCGGGTGAATCAGAGGCGGGGGGGGACGGGCAGCATGTCAGTGGGTATTCGATTTCGACGTGGAATCGCGCTGCTGGTTTGTATGCTGGCGGTGTTGAGCAACTTTGGTTTTGGCAAGTGTTGTGCTCAGGCCAGGGTTCAGGTTGTGTCTGAGGCTGCCTGGGATTCGCTGACTCTGGTGATTCTGGGGCCGGTGGGGCCGGTGTTTGTGGATGTGCAAATTTCCGTGGGCAATCGGTCCTACCGTGACTGGATCAGTGGGACTCTGGTGCGGGCACTGGACACTGATTCGAATGGTCTTTTGGCAACTGCTGAGCTGGGTGCAATGTCTCCGAGTGTGAAGCGGTTTGCGGGTATCTCCGGGGCTGGTGATCTGCCGCTGGTGAGTGATGATGGTTTGTCTGTGGCGGCTTTTCGTAGCTGGTTTAGTGCGAGAATCCCACGGCTGCTGGATTTGATTGCTCAGCCGCAACCTGCAGATGATGCGGTCAGGTTGTTGGCGTTGCTGGATCAAAATGGTGATCTGGCGGTCTCTGATGTGGAGCTGCTTGGTGCTGAGAGAACCCTGCGTTTTCGTGATCTGGACGGCGATCAGACATTTGCACTTGCAGAACTGATGCCATACAGGGATCCGCTGAGTCAGAACGCGGCGGTGCGTCCCGAGGTACTGACGCTGCCATTTCTGCACGCGGGTGATGACCGATCAATCGCCGACGCGACGGCTCGACTGTGGGTTCGGTACGGGCGGGACGGTCTTTTTCCTGTTGCGGCATTGCGCCTGCCTGCTGTTTTTGCGGCAGAGCATTTGTCGGAGTCTGAGCTGAGCGATTTTCTGCGTTCGCCGAGGCATCATTTGGCGTTGAAATTTCGCCTTTCGGACAAGGCGAATTTGAGTGACGTGGAGGCGGTTTTAACAGCGGGCTCGGAATTGTTTTGTCAGCTGGAGAAGACAGGTCGTGGCCGACTGAGGCTGAGACTGGACGGGATGCAAATTCAAATGGTGGCTCGTGGTGGTGGCGCGAATGATCGGATGATGTCGCGAGGTTATGTGGGGCAGGAGTTTTCACTGGCGGACGCTGATCGCAGTCAGGAGCTAAGCGGCGACGAATTCTCGAAGATTTCATTAAGTCTTTCTCGAGCTGGAGTCAATCTTGAGTTTGCCGCTGCGGATCTGGACAGCAGTGGTGGGGTGAGTCGCAAGGAATTGTTTCGCGTTCTGGATTGTGAACAGGCGGTTGTGGCCGGTCGAGTGGAAGTCACGGTGGAGCAGAGCGGGAAAACGCTGTTTAGTATTTTGGATGCGAACAGTGACCGTCGGCTGACACGACGTGAGATTCAGTCTGGGCAGACTCGCTTGCAGCAGTTTGATGTGAATTCTGATGGCTTATTTTCTGAGCTTGAGCTTGGTACTGAGTACGCGCTTTCGATTGGTCTGGGTCAATCAGAGTATCGCCGGTCTGCAACTGACATGGCGATGAATCCAGCGATGATGACCGGTGCGGCGGATGCGGTATTGCCGGGGGTTGAGAACCTGTCTGGACCGCTTTGGTTCCGCAGGATGGATCGCAATCAGGACGGTGATGTGTCGTGGCGGGAGTTTCCTGGGACTTCTGTGCAGTTCCGGCAACTGGATACGGATGCGGATGGTTTGATCAGTTCGAAAGAAGCGGATGCGGCTGGCACCGGGAATTAGTGTCTCGCAGTGCTGGCGTCAACGGTTATCGGAGGGGTGATGCAGCCAGCGTTCCAGCCAACTCTGCATTTCCCAGAGAGTGTGTTCGATGCTTTCGCGAGCGACAGCGGAGTGCGATTCGAAAGGCAGCATGACGAGCCTTGCGATTCCACCGGTGCCTTTGATGGCCTGATACAGTCTTTCGCTTTGCAGGGGGTGTGTACCGGAATTGTTGTCGGCATCACCATGGATCAGCAGCAGAGGATCGCGTATTCGATCAGCGGCAGCGAAGGGTGAGAGTTGCAGATACACATTTGGTGCTTCCCAGAAGGTGCGTCGTTCATTTTGAAAACCGAAGGGAGTGAGTGTGCGGTTGTAGGCTCCGCTGCGAGCGATGCCAGCCTTGAACAGTCGGGTATTTGCCAGCAGTGTGGCTGCCATAAAAGCTCCATAGCTGTGTCCGCCGACGGCCACGCGGCTGGGGTCAATGGCCCCGATATCTGCGGCTTTGGCGATGACTGCGGCAGCACTGTCGCAGATCTGGCGGATAAATGTGTCATTGGCTGTCGCCGGGGTGCCAATTACAGGCATTGAGACGTTATCGAGCACGGCGTAGCCGAGTGCAGCGAGGAACAGGTGCGATGTTCCACTGAGGGCGTTGAAGCGCGTGACGGATCCGGAGATTTGTCCGGCCGTATCTGCATCGCTGAATTCTCGCGGATAAGCCCACAGCAGGGCTGGCAATGGCGGCTGATCAGGTCGGTGATCAACGGGCAGGCACAGTGTGAACGACAGTTCCACCCCATCGCTGCGAGTGCAGGTGATGATTTGCCGCTGGATGCGTCGTAATTGCGGTTCCGGGTCGATACGTCGAGTTAGTCTGCGGGGTGGCTGACCGGTCGTTCGAATCTCGAGGTTGGGTGGACTTTCGGGAGACTCATGATGCACGAGAAGTGTGTCGCCGTGACCGTCGAGCATAACAAGGACAGATTCAAAGCAGTCGTTCGAACTTCGGAAAATCGGGGTGGAAAGGCCGGTGGCGAGGTGATGTCTGCTGAGAAATGGTCGATCACCCTCCGGCGTTGCCCCAACTCCCTGCAAATACAGGCAGCCGTCTGCCTCGTAAATCACTCTGCGCCCATCGGGCAATGGGGAGGTGACAGGGAATCCAGGATCGCCATAGCGGTCGTTTACAGAGCGGCTCCAGAGCAGTTCTGTCTGGTTGTGTGTTTGATGCAGCAGCAGTCGCCATGTGCGAGTCCAGCGCCGTTCGCGATCGTACTCGCGAATCAGGGCCCAGGAACAGTTCGAACTCCACCAGATGCCGGTACAGCGATGTTCGGTTTTGGTCAGTTCCTGCGGTTCTGAATCAGAGGAGAGCCGCAGTTGCATGATGCGATCCCGATGGCCGGCGGGTGTGGCGGGATTACCTCCGTCTAAAGCTTCTAGCCAGATCAGGGTGCTGGAGCAGTCGGGTTTCCAGCCCACGCTGCGTGGTCCGGTTCTCACTCCTTCAATCGGAATATTGTCTTCCAGCGGTCGTACAGCGAGGGTGAGCGGAGAGGTGCCATCAATTTGCAGAACTTCAACGACGGAAGGGAATCTGGACCAAGGCAGCGACCATGGCCAGGGCTTGCTCAGGCGTGATGTCAGGATCACCTGGCCATTGGGAGAAGGGTCAAGGTTGGTATAGATGGCCGGCTGTCCGATCGGACGTCTGTGTGAGCCATCGAATCGAGCCAGTTCCGGCTGGCACGTTGCATAAAACTCAAACAGTGATTCATCGTGCTGAGACTTCAGCAGATCCTGAAAAGTGCGGACTGGCCCGGATGTTCCGCAGCATTCTTCAGCTTGTGGGCCGGCGGGAAATTCCGGAGGTGGCGGTGGCTGCGTTGCACTGGCTGACGTCTGTATCAGCAATGTTTGGGAATCTGGCATCCATTGAGCAGGTATCCCAAGAACAGCGCTCAGGCGAATACCGGGCACCTGTAGAGCCTGCCCGGTTGAGATATCCAGCACCCAGAGTTGAATTGCGTCGACCACCGAGACAGTAAAGGCGAACTTAGAACTGTCGGGAGACCAGCCGATAAAGCCAAGCCTGGCTGACAGAGGGAGCCTGACTTGCCGCTGTTCATCGGATGTCAGCCGGGAAATGCTCAGGGTGTGCAGCATTGGTGCCAGCTGAGGGCCACAGGTTCTCGGATTGATTCGCAAGCCGGCAAGTTTGAGTACGGGCGCGGACAATTCTGCGAGTGACGGGTATCCCAGTCTCTCTGAGGTAATCAGCCACTGGCGATCAGGGCTGATTGTCACGGCGGGTGCCATTGTCGTGTTCAGCAACCGCAGTATCCGGGAATGCGGCTTCCGCCAGACAATTTGGAGGTTTGCAGGCATCGGAGAGTTGGGGTAACAAATGAAGAGGGACGGTTCGCGAGTTGCGCTGAACCGTCCCATCGTTTTTCAGATTAGTACACTGGGCGACAGATCAGAATCCGCCGTCGGCTCCCATACCGCCACGACCGCCAGCACGTCCGCTGCCTCGGCCACCACGTCCGGATGCTGCACCGCCACGGCCACCGGCGCCGGACAGCGAACTGCCTCGGCCCATACCTCCACCGAAGTTCATGCCGCCTCCAGGACCACTGGCACCTCCGGGCATCCCTGGCATGCCACCAAGGCCTCCCAGTCCGCCATCCTCGCCACGACCAGCACCATCGTATGGAGAATTCGACTCGCCCTCTTTCTGAGGTCGCAGGTTAGCAAACGTATCAAGTACGTATTTTGTGAGGCGTTCATCATCGTCTTTTGTGACAGTCTTGGCACCATTCAGTACGCTGTCGCCACCAAATCGAGTGACAATTGCACCGTTTGAGTCAACCACGGTCAATCGGTCGCCGAGCAGCCTGGCACCACCAAGTTCCTCAAAGGCTTCCTTCAGTTCCGGGAAGTCAGCCCGATTGATTCGCGGAGCTTCAGTGACGGAGGCGAGGTAGTCGCTGGATTTGACTTCAACGTCCTTCACGCTGAGTGTGTTTTCGCCAAGGTCGACAATATCAATCTGCTGTTTGCCTCCGATGCGGACACCCACGGGAATTTTCATATTGGACATCGTGGGCGTGCCGAAGGTTTCATGTTCGTAGTACATCGACAGTGAGGCCATTTCCGGGGCCCGCGGACGCGAATCCACTTTCTCCGGGTAGTATCGATAGCTTGCAGGCACGAAGATGGGTTCCGTCGGCTCGGTCCACTCAGAGAATACAGTCTTCTGACCGGCGGTTTCCGGATCAACAAGCTCGTCGATCGGCCGGTTGAAGTGGGGATTTCTCATTTCCAGCCGGACGCGATAGCGGTAAGCCGCCCCGCGGTCGCAAGTGAAGTCCATGAAGCGAACCAGCAACATACGTCCTCCGGCCATAGCCTTCCGAAGTTGCTTTTCAAATTCCTGTTTTGACTTCTCGTCGTCAGCGTTTCCGTCATTGCCCTTTGGGTCGTTTCCGTTGCCGCGCATGGATGAATACAGGTCACCCATCATGCCATCGCCGCCGTTGAAGCCCGCATTGTTCAAGCCACCCATCAGGTCGTTGCTGTCAAATGCGTACTGACGGAAACCTTCGCTGGGAGCCTGATCCGGCGGCAACTGAGCCTTCAGCTTAGCAGCCTCCTGACGCAGTTTTTCATTGTAGGCATTGATGATCTCCTGCTCTTCCTCGCTCAGCTGAAAATCCTCCAGCAGCTTGTGAGAAGCGTCCTGGGCAGTCCATCGACCGGTTGCCCGGCGCGGAAGAGGCATTGTGATTTCAGCACGCGTGACAGACTGAGCAACAATCTCCATGTCAAAGGCCAGCGATGACTTGAGGATCTCGGCAACGGAATCCAGTGTCACCTGCTCCCACTCGCCCACCCATGGATCCACCCCGGGAACAGCACGTTTCCTCTCAATCTGCAGGTTGACAAAATCCACGAGGCGAATCGCCTGGTCTCCCGAGAGATTCATGGCTTCAGCGATCTGCTGAGCCTGTTTGTACATATTGAAGACGTAGCGAACCGAAACCCCGGCGTGTGTTCGCACTTTCTTCTTTTCGATGACGCCCAGCGCGTTGCCACCGTAGCCACCATAACCGTCAAGCTCACCCATACCGAAGCCCATGCCTCCGGTCGCGTCGCCAAGCATGCCACCCATGCCGCCCATGCCTGGCATGCCACCCATACCCGGAGGCCCCATGCCGCCCATACCCGGAGGACCAGACAGACCGCCAGCACCGCCGGAGAGGCCACCTTTGCCACTGCCCGGGGCACCGGCCAGACCACTGCCGGCCAGACCACCGTCGCCGCTATCTCCAAGTCCCGAACCAATGTCACCCCCAGGTGCTCCGCCGGGGAAATTACCACCGACACCTGGTGTGGGAGTCGACGGGCCAAACACATTGGCAAGGTCCGTATTGTCTGTCTCGGTCTTGCCCTTCTTTTTACCCTTCTTTGGCGTCTCTTCTTTGTCCGCTTCCTTATTCTCTTCCTCGTCGTTTTTTTCGACAAGCGGGAAGATTACAAGCGAGGATTCCGGTGATTCCGGGGCCATCACAATGATGCTGTCAAGTTTCTGGCGAGAACGAGTCAACGGATCATTCCATCGACGCGTCGTGGCAAACTTCCCCGTTTCCTCGATGGACTCGAGCATGCTTTTGGCCATCTTCTCGACGGGTGGAGTGTTCTCAAGTTCCTTTTTCTTGTCGTCCGGCAAAGTGCTGGCCAGCCATGTGGACTTCGTTTTTTCTGCGTCGGTTTTCAGTGCCAGCGGATCAAGGTCGCAGGCCGACCAGTTGGCTGTGGCAATCCCGACAATTCCAAGCAGTCCGATAACGCCAGCGCCCAGCTTTTCGGCGTGATTCAACAGCAATGCCTTAAAATCCAGTTTCATCTTTGCCATGACTTTTCTCCTGTGTATTCTGGATTCTCACTGCACCCAAATGACTACTCTTTGACGTTGTACCAGTGAAGCAAAAGATATCAGGTTCAGTTTGCGCCAGATCCCGGATTGCCTGAGCCGGGTGCGTTAGGATCTGGTGCAGGTGCGTTAGGATCCGGTGCAGGTGCGTTAGGATCCGGTGCAGGTGCGTTAGGATCCGGTGCAGGTGCGTTAGGATCCGGTGCAGGTGCGTTAGGATTTGGTGCAGGTGCGTTAGGATTTGGTGCAGGTGCGTTAGGATCTGGTGCAGGTGCGTTAGGATCTGGTGCAGGTGCGTTAGGATCTGGTGCAGGTGCGTTAGGATCTGGTGCAGGTGCGTTAGGATCCGCAGACGGGGTTGTAACCGGTGCTGCTGTAGCTCGCTCTTCAACGCTCGCTGCCTCCGTCGCCTCAGCCGCATTAGCCTCCTGAGCAGACTGATACAGTGTCATCAGTCCGCCGATTTTAACAGTGATCAGCAAAGAATCCGACATCGCCAGTCCCAGCATCTGCTGGGCACGCTGTGACGGTGAACTGGCGAAGCCTGTCATACCGCCCCCGGACATACCGCCGGCTCCGCTCAACCCGCCCCCCAATTCGCCCGGCATGCCGCCTCCCGGACCACCTTTCCCTGGCATGCCGGCACCACCCATCATAGGCATACCGCCTCCAGCCCCACCCATCATGGGCATGCCGCCTCCAGCCCCAGACATCATGGGCATGCCAGCGCCCATACCAGCGCCCATACCAGCGCCCATACCAGCGCCCATACCAGCACCCATACCAGCACCCATACCAGCACCCATTCCGCCCCCGCCAGCCAAGTCATCGGAGCCACCGAATCCTCCGGCGGCACCGCCGGCGGCAGCAGCGGATCCAGATGCGGTCTGAATTTCAACTCTAACAATTTCCACTGGGAAATCGGAATCTGTCAATGACGCCAGCAACTCGGGCAACTTGTCGTCACGAACTCGCACGTCAAGCAGGAAAGCTCGAGTCTTGTACGATTCTGCAACCTCGTCAACGTAGCGTTTTTCTTCTCCGGCAGCACTCCCGCCCCCGTCCCCGGCGTCGCCCCCGCCGGCACCCATTCCAGCAGACATTTCTGACAGGCCCATGCTACCCATGCCGCCTTTTCCGGGCATGCCACCCATCATTCCGCCCCCTCCGCCGCCGGCAGCAGCCGAGGCGTCGGCTCCGAATTCTTCTCCCAGAATATCACTGCCCGCATTGCCTTCGAAATCTTTACCGGGATAGGAGCCGATGCTGGGACTGCCACCACCACCTCCGATACCTCCGTCGCTGCCACCGGCAGATGCCGCTCCGCTTGTTTCCATCATGCCGCCCATAGCACCCATGCCGCCCATGCCGCCCATGCCTCCGTCGCCGGGGGCTGCAGGAGTTGCGTTTCGGTCACCGCCCCGCAGCGTCAGGCGGTAGATTTCGCGGACGGGAGCTTCTGTGATCCGTTCGGCATTGCCATTGACGTTGTTGATGGAGTTCAAAAGGGACCGCAACAGCCAAATGTCTTCCTGGGCGTCCCAGATTTCCTTTGATTCGGGGGGCCGCGTCGTCCAGCCGTTGTAGGGACGGTGAGTGATTCTGTTGGAATCAACGACAACGAGGCCTTCGCCCGTTTCAATCTGGAAAGGGCGAACAAACTTCAGCATCTCTTCGATTTCTGAGCCGTAGATGGAGGCCCAAAGTTCGCGAGTCAGCTGATCCTTGATCTGATCCTGGAAATTAATGCCCTTCATCTTGTCAGCGACCTTTGCCGGCCACTGTCGTGCACTCTTCTGGCGTTCACGCAGTTGGGTGGAAGCCGTGGTAAAGGACTTAGAGTCAGCTTCATTTTTCAATTTCGCAGCTTCGACCCAGCGAGCGTTTGGCGCGTCCGCGTTTGTTTTTGCCTCACTGAAAGACCCGGTAACTGCGGTCACACGAGCAGTGATCGCTTCTCCCAGTGCTCCGCTGGCCAGAATCCAGCCGGTGGATGTAAAGATCAGCGCGAAACCGAAACAGATCCAGTAGTGATGTCTGATCAGTGGCTGAAGCTTGTCCATGGCCGGATGTCCTTTGTACTGCCTGAAGATCTGTGTGTACTGCGAATATGGTTTGCGAAGAGTTTGGCTGATATTGGTTACTGAGGTGCTGCTGACGCCGCAGCAGGGTCGGTGGCAGCGGCCGCAGCGTCAGTGCCAGTGCCAGTCCCTGCTGTCACTCGAGGATCCTCGGGTTTGCGATCTACGGAGGGCGTCCAGATGAACTGCACAACGAAGTCAGAGCGGTCGAGGATCTGGATCTGTTTTTGTTCCTGCTGCTGGAAGATCGGGCCCTGAGCGCCCGTGAGCTGATTGGGGTCCGCCCCGGCTGCTCCGCCATCGGCACCCGGAGCCCCTCTTTTACCGGGCCCCATCATGCCGCCGGCCATTCCTGGAGGCCCCATTGCCGCGCCGCCGGCCATTCCTGGAGGCCCCATACCGCTGCGCATGCCAGTGCCCATCCCTGACATCATGCCGGCACCACCGGCCATACCTGCACCTGAGCCTGCCAGATCACCGCCGTCGGCACTGCCACCTGACATCATCCCGTCCATCATGCCAGCGCCCAGTCCTCCACCGGTCATCATGCCGCTGGTGGGCTGGTTGGGGTCATATTGCATTGGAGATTTGAGGCAGTAGGCCACGATCGGATAAGAAATCCCAAGCTGGCCGATGGGTACTTCCATACCACCGGTGTCGAGCTTCCATTTTCGCAGATTGCTGACAAAGGCCGCTTCCACGAAACGCCTGTCAGTTGCTTCAAACGGCAGGTCTTTGTGGTTGTAGAAATGGTAGCCACGGAGAGTCACGATGTAACCGGGAGCGGATGTGGGAGCAGTCTGGTCCGGGACCGCAAACAGTTCTGTCTGCCCCGCATCCACGAATTTCTTATGCCACTCCGCGACATCGGTGACTTTTCGAGTGGTGATAGAGGTGAGGCGAATTTTTTTCTGCTTCATGATGTCTGCTTCATCAAGTGCATCACCTTCTTCACTTGGCAGACACTCGTTGACCGCTTTGAACAGTTCCATCCAGACGGAACGTTTTTCGAGCGGAGCAACCAATTGAGCGATGTTGTCGAGAGTTGTTTTGTGGGAAGCCAATTCGCCGTCGAAGGCGGTCTTTTGTGTCCCAATTTCCCCCTGCACGGACTTCACGTATTTCTGTGACTCGTCCCACTTTTTCTCGCTCCATGAAGTCAGCACGCTGGCACTGCCAATCGTGCTGACACCCATCGCCAGCAGCAGTCCGGCAGCCCCGGCCACAGCCCACGGCTTTTTGGCACGGATCTTGCGTTCCATGGCAATTTCCGGGGGCAGCAGCGTGGTGCGAATGCGAGTCCTGCCGAGCGTCTGCAGGGCGAGACCATAGGGAACTGCAAAGGTCATGATGTTTTCTGCGAACAGCGGGTCCGTCAGCACCGAATCGCCGGTCACGCCGCGCAGTGTCTCGAGACGTTCAACTGTGTACTGTTGCAAATTCTGTTCAAGAAATCGCTGCAGCCCCGCAAGGCGGAATCCGTTGCCCACGCCGATGATGCGACGGATGCGAGCTGAACGGTTGACGCTGCCAAAAAATCCGATGGTTCGCTGGATTTCCGACACAAAGTCATTGAAGACCGGTCGCATCGCCTGAAAGACGGCCTTGGGGTCCGGCGCTTTGGTCGCGTTGCACTTGAGATGTTCAGCTTTGGCGAAAGTCAGCTTCATTTCTTTAGTCAGAGCGCGAGTGAAGTGGTTGCCGCCAATGGGGACATTGCGGATCCAGATGTTGCGGCCATTCGAGACCAGCATGGTGGAATTGTCCGAACCCATGTCCAGTACGATCTGATAATCTTCCTGAGCGGCCGGTTCCGGATTTTCCGCAGTGCGACGAAATCCGAGCACGTCATAGGAGAGAAAGTTGTACAGAGCCAGCGGGGCCATCTGCACCAGTTCGACTTCGCGACCAGCCTGAGTAAAGGGCTTCATAGCGTCGAAGACCAGATCACGCTTCATCGCAAACAGGCCGACTTCAGCTTCCAGCATGAAGCCACTTTCTTCGACACCACCACCAACCGGCTGGTAGTCCCAGATCACATCATTGAGATCGAAAGGGATCTGCTGACGAGCTTCATAGCGGACAATTTCTGCCACCTTGCTGCTTTCCACAGGCGGCAGTTTGATGAATTTTGCCAGCGAGCTCTGTCCGGGAACGCTGATGGCGATCAGGTCACCGTCAACCTTGTTGCGCTCAAGGAAGGTTTTCATCGCCTCGCGGATCAGTTCTTCCGGGATCGCGTCAGGCTGGCTGAGAATTTTTGGGTGCGGAATGTAGTCAAACGCAACTGCAAGGACCTTCTGCCCGTCCTCGGAAGCCCGCAACTTGATCGCCTTCAGGCCCGCCTGCCCAATGTCAATGCCCCACGCACTTTTCGTTTCGGCCATGACTTGTCCCCAGTTCACCGAGTCGTTTCAGTGATGATTCGCTGTGAATGTGCTTGTGCTGATCGTTCCGGACTGCCGAAATGCAACACCTGAACAAACAACCGAACAAGCCCGCCATAGTGGTGTGCGAGTGTTAAGTATTAGCGAGGTGTAGAACTTTGGCAGCGCTTTACATCGGGAGCCTATCAGCGGAAATCCCCTGCAGTCAACCAAATTGGTGCCCTGCACGGGGTGTTCGCCGATGAACTAGCCATTTTTTTGACGCCAAAGCTGTCCATTGTGTTCCGAAAAATCGGCAGTAAACTGGAAAAAGGATGCGGGAAACAGGGCAACGCCTCGGAAACAAGATAATCTGCAGCGATTATTTGGGTTGCACCGATTTTTTCCGCCCTGAGACCTGGGGGCGTCAGACTGAGCCGCCGGGCAGTGATATCAGTGCCTGCTGCACGACCTCGTCAATGCAGGCGATTGCCAAGTTACAGATTTGGGCCACGAGGTTTGGGGGCATCGCCGGCGCTGGCATCAGCACAATGACGTCGCCGAGCGGTCTGAGAATCAGGCCACGGCGTCTGGCAGCGAGCGTCACCTGGTGGCCGAGTCGGAGCGGCACAGGAAAGGGTGTGAGCGAATCCCGGTCGAGGACGAGTTCAATGCCGACCATCAGTCCGTGCTGACGGACTTCGGCGACGTGAGGGTGCTGCCGCAGATTTGCCAGCCGCTGACGAATCACCGCTTCTGCCGCTGCGACATTCTGCAGCACGTGGTTGTCTTCAAATAATTTCAGCGAGGCGAGGCCGGCGGCGCAGGCGAGCGCATTTCCGGTATACGTGTGTCCGTGGTAAAACGTGCGACCCTGCCAAGGATCGCCGAGAAATGCTGAGTACACCCGTTCGGTCGTCAAGGTGGCTCCCAGTGGCAGGTAGCCGCCTGAGATCCCTTTGGCGAGGCACAGAAAATCGGGCTGCACCTGCTCTTGCTGACACGCAAACAGAGTTCCGGTGCGTCCGAACCCGGTAGCCACTTCGTCGGCGATCAGCAGAACGTCATAGCGATCGCAGAGTTGTCGAATGTGACGCAGGTAACCGGGCGGGTGCACGAGAATTCCGGCAGCTCCCTGAACAAGGGGTTCCATGACGACCGCTGCGATTTGCTCGTGCTGATCCCGCAGCAATCGCTCGACTTCATCGAAACAGTATTGCAGCCAGGATTCTCGGGTGTGCCCGGCAGGAACGCGCAGCGCCACCGGCGACGGTGCGGTGAGCGTTCCGAATAACAGATGTTTGTAGCAGCGGTGAAACAGATCAATACCGCCGATGCTGACGGTTCCGAGGGTATCTCCGTGGTAGGCATTGCCGACACACAGGAACAGACTGCGATCTTCACCGGCAGGTGATTTCTGTCGGTGATACTGGTAGGCCATTTTGAGTGCTACTTCAACAGTGGTGGCGCCGCTGTCAGAGTAGAATACGCGGGTGAGTCCAGGTGGGGCTCGATCAGTCAGGGCCCGGGCGAGTCGTATTGAGGGTTCTGATGCAAGCCCCAGCAGTGTGGAATGCGCGACGCGGTCGAGCTGTTCGCGGAGAGCGGCATCAATGGCGGGGACTCGGTGCCCATGCACGCTGCACCAGAGCGATGATATGCCGTCGATGTAGCGGTGCCCGTTCACATCCTGCAGGTAGAAGCCTTCGCTGTCGGTGATAATGGGGGCCTGCTCGGTGATCCAGGCGGACATTGGAGTGAATGGGTGCCACAGGCAATCATTGTCCCAGTCTCGCAAAGGGGCATCCGGGGCCAAAAAATCAGCGTTCATCGTCTGCCGCCTGCCCATTCCGGAGCCCATTCAGGGATACCACCGTTGTTAAGTTGCCGGAAATACAAATCATGAAAGGGACGGGTTTTGGACATGGGGGCCGATTCGTTGACGAGCATAGGAATGGTCTGTTCCCACCACTGGTCCCAGGCTTGTCGCATCTGCCGCACTACTTCCGGATGCTGTTCAATCACATTGGTTTTCTGACCGGGGTCTGCTTCCATATCAAACAGCATCTCGTTGTTGACCAGTCGGAATCGCTGGGTGCGCAGGCTAAAATTTTTCATTTTGAAGTCATCGGGATTGGCCCCGGTCGGCCAGCGTCCCACGTGTGTGAACAGGCAGCGATCGCTCCAGGTGGTTGAGGGGTCCTGCAGCAACGGCAGCAGGCTGCGGCCTTCAACCTGACCTTGAGGCATTTCTGCTGCGGCCAGTTCTGCCAGTGTCGGGAAGATATCGATGTCGCCGGCGATTCTGTCGACATCGCGACCAGCCGGCCAGCGATCGTCTCCTCGCACGAAAAACGGCACGCGGAGGCCGCCTTCGTCGGGAGATCCTTTCAGGCCTTTCATGCCGGCGTTGAAGAATGGCATGCTGCCCCCTGCGGGCGTATTTCCGAGAAACTGCCCTGCTCTGCCTGAACCACCACCGGTCATGCCATTGTCTGACATAAAGATGACGACCGTATTGTTCATCAGATCGTCGCCATGCAAATGGAGCATCAGTCGGCCCACGTTGTGGTCAATATTTTCGATCATGCCGTAGAAAGCTGCCTGATCTTCACCAAAACCGGCTTTGAGGAACCGCTGCTTCCAGTCATCTGGCGCGAGGTACGGGCCGTGGGGAGCGTTGGGAGCGACGTACGCAAAGAAAGGCTGTTCCTGCTGGGCTGTGCGATGAATCCAGTCGATGGCTGCTGAGAAGAATACATCCGTACAGAAGCCTCGAGTCTTTTTAAAGGTGGTGTTGTGCCTGATGACAGGATCGAAGTAGGAGTTGTCGGGAACATCGGCGCAGCTGCAGTCATAGGCCTGGCCGATACCACCGGCTCCATGAATAAACACTTCATCGAAACCGCGACTATGTGGCTGGTAAGGTTCTTCGTCTCCCAGGTGCCACTTCCCAAAGATGCCGGTTTTGTAGCCGACGGACTGCAGGGTCTGAGCGAGCGTAACGGCGTTCAGTGTCATTCGTTCTCGTTCGAGAATGGTATGAGTGACTCCATTTCTCATTGAGTGACGGCCGGTCATCAGTGCCGAGCGAGTCGGGCTGCACGTTGGTGAAACGAGGAATCTGGTGAAGCGTGTACTGTGGTCGTACAGGTCGTCGAGGTTGGGGGTGTGGATCCATGGGTGACCGTGTCGAGCCAGTGGTGGATAGCCCTGATCGTCCGTGATGATCAGGACTATGTTGGGGCGGCGGGGCGCGATGGTTTCCGCAGCCGGGCAGAACTGGGTGGTGCTGCAGAAAATCAGTGCCAGAACAGCCGTGCAGGTTTTCATGGTGTTCATGCCTTGCGTCAGCGAGCGGTCCAGCCGCCGTCAACAGTGAGCAGGCTGCCGGTCATGTAGCTGGCGGCCGGGCTGCAGGCCAGCAGAGCGGCGCCCTGCAGTTCGTGCAGTTCTCCCCAGCGGTTCATAGCGGTGGCGCCGATGATGTGGACTCGAGCTTCTTCTGTGTCGGCGATTGGAATGTTCATGGGGGTCAGGAATGGTCCGGGGCAAATGGCGTTACAGACGACTCCGGTCTGCGCCAGTTCGAGTCCCAGAGCGCGGGTCATTTGCACGACAGCGCCCTTGCTGGAAGTGTAGGGAGTGCGGTTGGCCAGTCCGACCACTCCGAGGGCACTGGCGATGTTGCAAATTCGGCCGTATCTACGGGAGAGCATGTGTGGGATGACGGCGCGACAGGCGAGCCAGGTGCCTTCTGTATTTGTGCGCTGCACTTCGCGAAACTGTTCAAGGGTCAGTTGGTGGATGGGGCCTCGGATATTGATGCCAGCACTATTCACCAGAACATCAATCCGACCGGTTTGATCCAGCACCTGCTGAACCATGGAGCTGACAGCGGCTTCACTGCCGACGTCACAAGCCACAGCGAAGCTGCGTGTGCTCCACGCTGTCTGGATCTGCGCGGCGGTTTCAGTGGCTTGTGCGAGATTGCGACTGACGATTACGGTTGTTGCGCCTGCTGAGGCCAGCCCGGCGGCAATCACAGCACCGAGGCCGCGGGCGCCACCGGTAATTACAGCCACCTGATCGCGAAGGTCAAAAAGTTGAATTCCGGGGAGCGTTTGCGGGTTAAGCTGAAGGCTGATCATCAAAAAGTTCCGTAATCAGTCGTTTTTATACTTCGAGTGACAGTTTTGGCATGAGGTTGCAACTTTGGACATGGCGGCTTCGAAGCCAGTGAAGTCACCGCCTTCCACAGCCGTACGAATGCTCTGGGCTGCTTCAACGACGCCGCCGCCGTAGCTGCGGAACTCATCATCGTCATACCCGTAGCCGGGATCCGTTGCGATTTTTGCGAGCACGGCGAGGATCGCTGCTTCGTGCTGGACCATTGTTTTCTTGCTGCCAAGAGCATCAGCCGAACTGATTTCTGTCTTCAGATTTTTCTCGGCATCTTCCATGCGTTTCATGAGTGACCGCAGTTCTGCAGTTTCTGCGAATGAATCGGCGTCGGGTGGATCTTCGAGGCCAGCGGGTTTCGAGCGGTTGAAGATGTCAGAGACTCCTTCGAAGAGTTCCTGCAGTCGTTTTTGATCTTTTGGGCCTCGCTGCAGCGGGCTTTCATTCATTTTTTTGGCCAGATCGCGCACCCAGGCAGCATCGTCCTTCCAGGAGACAGATTCCTCGCGTTTGCGAGCGACTTCGGCGAGCGCCGCGAGCGTGGCAACTTTAGGTGGAATCATCATCATCGAGGAGTTGTAGTTGCCAACTGAGCTGACCGTTTCCTGAAGGAAGTTGCGAATGTTTTTGATTTCTTCGTCGAGATCGGCGAGCGGGAGCAGTTGGTCCCACGAATCGGCTGCGCCTGCACCTGCTGGTGCCGTAGACGCCGGGGCTGCTGTTGGTGTGGGTTCGGTGGGCGGGGTTGTGGCTGCCACAGTTTCTGTCGTCTTTTCACCGGGCTGCTCTGAGCCCATCTCTGCGGCGGTTGTGGCGGCACTGGGTGCCACGGTGGCTGTGGAGTTACTGGCAACTTCGTAGGGTCGATCGAAGAAGGCGTCCATCGGTACGTTGCCGAACCATTTTTGTCCTTTTTCGTCGGTCCAGACTTCGTTGCGGCCCCGCTGTCTGGCTGGCGGCTGAGTGCTGGCTGCTGCGTCAGCGGCATTTTCGGCGGGTGGGGTCTGGGAGGCTGTTTGCGCTGTAGCCGGGGCATCGGACTGATTGCTGCCGGTACAGCCGAAGACTGTCAGAACAATTGAGAGTAGCAGGCCGCGCGCGGCGGCGAGGCGGCGAATTCCGGCGAACGACGAATTTCGACTGCGGCTGTAAGCCGGGTATGGCGAAATCCGAGCGGTGATGATCTGCATTTGGGCGGGTTCCGGGAGGAGTGTGACCTGACCAGCGCAGCCGAGCGACAAGGTCGGGGCTGACTGTTAACTTCTGTAGTGTAGGCACAGATCCGGCTGCGGAAAAGACAGCGGGCTGTCTGGCGGCTAATTTTGGCGAAGTGTCGTTGCGGTGTGACTGCTTGACGGGTTCTGTCGAATTCGCGAAGATCGGGCACTGCAGCGACACTGAGGCTCGCTGAGTCAGGACAGGAATTCATGAACGCTGATCCGAATGCTGCGAACGCCAACGTGGCTCACCCGGGCTCGCCCGGGGTGATCTGTTTCAACGGGACACGGATAGCCAACAAGCGAGTCGCCATGTTTTTGGAATGTCTGCAGCGCGACGGCTACACGGTTCGTCTGCTGGTGTTTCCTCGCCACCGCTGGGTGCTGGACAAATCAGAGCAGCCGCTGGATGTGCGTGGCACCGGACGCTGGTCGGCTCGAATTGGAGCGCCGCATCGACGCGGTATTTGTGCCGTGTTTTGTTTTCACTGGCTGGTGCTGCCAGCTGCACTGCTGTGGAGCGTTTGGTATTGGGTGCCTCTGATTTATGACGAGCATGATTTCTATGAAATGAACTCGCTGGAGGGAACCGGGGGACGCTGGAAGACGCGACTGAGCAGTCTGGCGGTACACTGGACGCACCGTTTTTGCCTGCCGTGGGTCACGCTGACGACCTGTATTCACATGGCGGGCGGAGTCTTGCAGGAGTACCTGCGGCGGATGACCAAGAATGTTCTGGAGATGCATAATTATCCGTCTGTGGTCTGGCGTGATTCGGCTCAGCCGCAGCCTGCTGATCAACCGCTCAGTTTTGTCTACATCGGCGGTGTCTGGCGGGAGAAGGGAGTGGGGGCCTCAGCAGAAGCCTTTCTGGCTCTGCCGGCGGAGCTGCGGGAAAAATCTGAACTGCACATTTTCGGAACCGGTGATGCTGAACTGATTCGCTGGCTGCGTGCCCAGTCGGGCATCGTGGTTCACAACGAAATAGTGCCGCAGGATTTTCGAAAGTTTGTGCAGGGGCGTCGCTGCGTGGGACTGGCGGTGCTGGCCGTAACTCCGCGTTTTCTGCTCTGCGGGACGAATTGCACCAAACTTTACGAGTACTTTGCGCTGGGGATGCCAGTGATCGGGACTCGCGTCGGCGAATTTCCTCAGCATATCGAAGCCGCCGGGCTGGGGTTACTGATTGATGAAAAGCTAAGCTCAACGCAGTTGCGTGACGCGATGGCAACGCTGGTGAATGCACCTGAGCTTTGTGCGGAAATGTCGATGCGGGCACTGACTCTGATGAGGCAGCCTGACATGACCTGGGAAGCGGAATGGGCAAAGGTGAAAGCGACAGGGCTTTTGCCGAAGCAGACTGCGTCGCTGCCAGCAGGCAGCAACGGCAGTTATGCGTGTTGACTGCGTTTACCTGGCCTCAGCAGCGGGGCTGTCTTGCCGCCTCTGGCGGAACATCCATGGCAGGAGGCCGTCTTCATCCTGCCATGCCGGATTCCATGAATTGTGTCCGACTCCGGGCAGTTCAACGTAGACAGGGTGACCGCCGGCTTTCTGCAGTGCGGCTGCTGCACTGCGACTGCGTTCCACAGGTACGGCCTGATCCTGATCACCATGCACGATCCAGACGGGGTGGTCCTTCAAGACGGTGACTCGTGCGGGGTCAGCGGCGCCGCAGATGGGGGCAACAGCGGCAAACAGCTGCGGCTGTCGGATGGCCAGATCGAAGGATCCGAATCCGCCCATGGACAGTCCGGTCAGGTAGATTCGGCTGCGATCAATATTTTCTTCAGCGATGGTCTTTTCAAGCATTTGCAGCACTGTCTGCAGTTGTTCGCTGGGTTCTGCGGGCATCTGAGGATCTCCCGGAGCGCTCCAGTCGACATTCATCCATTTTCGATCCGGGCGACACTGCGGTGCGAGGACATAGCAGGGGAACCGAGTTCTCCAGCGAGTTTGCGCCATCTGCTCAGGCAGATACAGCAGCTGCAGGCGATTGTCTGTTCCTCGCTCGCCAGCGCCGTGCAGAAACACGACCAGCGGCAGTGGGTCAGTAGTGTTTTGTGGTTTCAGCAGCCGATATTGGAATGTTTCTTCACGATATTCACCGCCTGTGAATACGATCGACTTTTCTTCGTACGCTTCTGCCGCCTCCACTTTGGTCTGCTCCTGTTGAGTTTGTCCAACGACATGATCCCGCCACAGCCATCGCAGGCTGTCGGGCAGAACGGCTCCGCCATGTCGACCATTATGACCACCCTGCCCTCCGACGAATCGGTGATCATAGCTGCGGAACTGCAGTGCCCGCTGCATCTGCTGGTTGGCCAGCCACCAGTTGCCGTGTTCATTGTCGAGATCATTTTCACCGGCCTGCAGAAAGACTCGCAGCGGACGTTTTTCAGTTTTTCTGATCAGCACCTCGTAGTTATGTCCGCCGCGAATATTGGTGAAGCTGCCGACATGGCTGAGTACTTTGCGGAACCATTCAGGATGCTCCCATGCGGCCGTAAATGCGCAGATGCCTCCGGACGAAATTCCGCACAGTGCCCGATCTTCAGGATCTGTCGACAGTTTCAGCTGCAGCTCCTGCTGCACATGCGGGATGAGCTCAAGCTGCAGGAATCGTGCGTACTGATCGCTGAGCGTATCGTATTCGAAACTGCGGTTTGAGGCGGACCAGCGGTTTGCAGGGAAGGGTTCTCCCGAGTGTCCGGGATTGACAAAGATGGCCACTGTTACCGGCATTTCCCGACGATGTATCAGATTGTCAAAGACCGTGGGGACTCGGAACTGACCATTCGGATCAGCGTAGGCGTGTCCATCCTGAAAGACCATCAGGCAGGCTGGCTGGGTACCGTCATAACCGGCGGGGACATAGACGCTGTATTCCCTCACCGTGTCGGGAAAAACGGTGCTGCGAAATTGACCGCTAGTCAACTTGCCTGCGGGAATGCCTGGCTGCAGTGAGGAATCGGGGCCGAGTTGTTCGAACTCTGGAATTGCTGGATCCTGAACGGGCAGCGCTTTACAGACAGGCGTAAAAAGTACCGCCAGTGCGGTAGCGAAGAGTGCCGTCAGGCAATTCTGCATGAGAAGTCTTTTCGGGGACGAGGTGATTTAGTCCTGCCGGCGGGCGCGCACGGGGGGCTGGCCGAATGTGAGCCCGAAGGCGTTTGGGATGACCAGCGCCGGGGCCGGGGCCCCGGGACGTGGCTCAAAGCCTGCGAGAAACTGCCGCAGTTGTTCGTTAATTTGCGGTCGATTACTGACGGTGGTCTGAGGTCGATTGATGGTGCCGCGAACCTGCACTGTGACCCATTGCGTGGCGCTGGTGGTCAGGATATCGCTGATTGGATTTCTGAGGCCTGGCCCGCGATTGGGGCGTGAGAAGAAGTCAAGTACAACATCACCTTCGAAGCCGATGCGACCCCGTCCGCGCAACGAGATAGATTCACCGACGAGGTCGATGGGATCGAACCAGAAGGCGGAATCCGCGATCTCGAAAGTCATCAGCGCGTGGTTGAAGGCAGTTCTGTCATTGACGGCGAAATTGAGCTGTGGCAGGGCTCGCAGCAGTTCTAGTACGACAGGACTTTCATAGAGAGCTGCGGGGCTGATTTGTACCTGACCGCGGCCTCTGAGGCTGCTGGTTTGATCGCTGTCTCCGGACACAAAGATCCATGAGTTCAGTACCCCGCGCAGGTTTCTCTGGGCCGGAGCCTGCTGGCGGGCGTACTGTTCAAGGAACGCATTTCTCAGCTCGCCGAAGAATCGCCATGACGAGCCGGCTCGCAGGTTGATCATTCCGTCCATTTCCAGTCTCCCGCCGAAGGCCTGACCCTGAATCCGGTCTGACAGCGGCACGTCCTCGGGTTTTGACTGGCCGAGGATCACTTCGCGATGCCCCAGTACCAGTTCATCGTTGGTGACTTTCCACGGGCCGCTGATCTGGCCAAGCCGCATATCAAGCACTTCCACGCTGGTGAGCTGCAGATCTCCCTCGCTGCTCAGGTCAACACCATCCCAGCTTCCGCCCGCACGAACTCGACCGTTGACGTCCTTAAGTCCCAGCCCGGCATTGATCTCGCAGCCCTCCAGCAGGCAGTTCACTCGCCATGCTGCAGTGGGTGAAACCGACTGATCGATCATGCCGCGAAAATCAATTTCGGATGATTCAATGGAAATCAGCCCTGCCTGTCCCAGTCGCGACAGGAACTGCCGCCAGCTGTCCGGGAGTGCAGCACGCAACTGATCGCCAGGCTGCAGTCGGCTGGCATTTACGTCATTCAGGTGCAGTTGCCACTCACCGGCGGAGCTGACTTCGGCCCAGCCTGATGCTGAAATCTCGGATCCCTCGTGCTTTGCATTGAGCGAATGAATTTCGCAGTGCTGCCGTCCGGGAAATTCGGGTGAATCGGGAACGAAGCTGAGTTTTGCGGAGGAGATGGCCATGGGGTAGGGAAAAGGCTGCGGGCAGATGCGAGCATCGTAGATGTGCACGTCCTGCAGGCTGACACTGGGCTTTGATCCGGGGGCTGCGGTCCATGAAATCAGAGTTGTCAGGTCTGCCTGACCTGCGGGGTTGATGATGGACCAGACTGTGCGACTGGCTGGTGGGAGAGCATTGAACAGTTCGGCATCCAGTGTGGCATTCCGAGACTGAACGATCAGTTCAAGCTTTCCGGGAGCGGGCAGTCCGACGAAGGTCCCCTGGCCTGAAAGTTCTGCTGCCCCGTGCCGACCGGACAGGTTTTCAAATCGCCAAAGTTTTTCCTTTGACTGGAACTTCACCAGGCCGGACAGATTTTCGATGTCGTACGGGAAGCCGCGGAATTTGAGTTTTGAGTTGCGTACATTTCCAGTGAGTCGAATATCTGTTGGTCGATCGAGGCCCGGTTCACGGTAGCATTCGACATCTGCAGTGGCTTCCCCTGTGAGATTGAGGGCTTCGATGACCTTGCGGGCAGGTTCGTCCAGCGCGTCGCGGAATGCCGTATCCAGCGGCAGTTGTTCGGCATGCACATCAAATCGCAACTCTAGTTCGGGACCGGGATTGCGAATCCAGCCGACTGCAGTGACCGGATTGCTGCCCGCGCTGCCTTCCGCCCGAATATCAAATACGACGTCCTGCATGGTGGCATCTGCTGCGGACAAGGGGCGCTGAGAAAGTTGTGCTCGGACAGCCGTGACCTGCTGGCGGAATCGATGGAAGCGGATTGCACCATCCTGTGTTGCAGCCCTGACTGAGACCGGCACCCAGCGTCCCGAAGGCATACGTTTTACAACAGCGTCTCCCGAAATTGATCCACCCGGCTGAAAGTGGTCGAAAAACCGCTGTGACTTGACGGGTACTAAAGACTTCAACTGCATTGTGACCGGAAAGTTTTCCAGATGCAGCGACGCTTCCGGGATCATGTCGGATGCTCCGAGGGGGAGCAGGCAACGCCCGCTGACAAACGCTTTACCGTCGTGGGCGGACTGCAATTCGATATTGCAGGTGGTGTTGCTAACGGAGAGTGATGCGGCAATTCCGGCAAATCGCCAGGGGAGCACGGGGCAGGCGAGGGACCCTTCGCGTACCGCAACTTTCAGCTGCAAATCCGGTATTTCAGTCGCCGGTGCACGTTTAGCCTCGAAATCTACATCGATCAGGCCTACGAAGCGCATGGACGTGTCACCCTGACCAACGCTGAGTGCTCCGGAAACTCCCGGTGAACCCGTTGCGACTGACATGTCAGACTGTCTGGCTTGAGCAGCAGGCTGTAGTGCCTGAGTCAGCGCCTGTTCAAACTGGTCCAGCTTGTCTGATAATTGCGGCATGGTGGACTGTGCAATTGTCAGCAGATTCTGATCAGCAGCAACGTCACGAACTCGCCCCGCCAATTTCCAGCTGCGGGATTTCAGGTCGAGGTCACCGTCGAGTGCGAGGGTCCCGGCGCCCGGCAAAACCACCTTTCCGGTCACGTCGTAGCCGTCGCCCGAAGCCGGGATGGCCTGAAAGTCAGGTACCGACAGCAAAAGTTCAGCGGGTGGTACGGAGCCGGCGTGTTCAAGAATCAACTGCATTCGCAGGTCCTGCACCCGTATCTGCGGCGGTACAAAAACGTGGTCAGCGGGTTGAGGAAAACGATACCCCTGCCAGTTCCAGCGACCCTCGGCCGTTCGTTTCAGCAGCAAGTCAACACCCGACAATCGCAGGCTGCGGAGCAGCACAAGCTGGCGTTCAAGCAACTGAGCATCATCGATCTCAGCTTCAATTTCGCTGATCCGTACGAGTGGCTGGCCGGTAGCCCGATCTCTGATTTCCACACCTTCGAGCTGCATGGTCGCTGTGCCGGGAAGGCGAACTTCATCGACGTGCAGCGTCAGTTGCGGGGCCCGCGCTTCGAACGTTTGAACCAGTTTTTTCTGCAGCCACTGATCCTTCTGCAGCCACAATACGCCACCACCTGCGAAGACGATCAGACAGACCGTCACCACAATCAGCACCATCCAGCGAATGACCGAAAAGAACCGCATGCGTCCGTGCCCGTTGCCCGTCATTTGTCAGTCTGGCAATGTCCAGCCGCGACGCTGCCAAATCCCGACTATTCCGCAGGCTGCCACCGCTGCCAGTGGCATTTCCACAGGTAAACGATACCGGACCGAGCCGACAAAGACCATATGAACCAGCAGGAACTGCAGAAACGGCAGGAATAACAGCAGTTTGGCAGTCCGGGTCAGGCGGCTGCCGAACAGGCCCTGAATCATCGGGATCAGCAGAAGCAGGTGCCAGGCAAGCAGGGATGCGTTGGTTGCGGAGTTTGCGATGCCTGGTGCACTGAGTGTCGGGCTAAGGAATCGGGCGGCCTTGGAAACTCCAAGTTCAGCTGTTCGCCAGGGATTTTTCAGCACAAAGTCGAGTGCTCGACGTTTGTACTGGTCGTTGACTTCTGCTTCGGTGTAGCGATTGTACAGCAGATCTGCGTCAAGAAAGCGCATGTCACTGGCTCCGGTCGCCTGCGGGTTGAGTCCATCGTAGAGGCTGGGGCCGGACCACAGTGAAGTATGTACCCACAGCCCGCTCACCTGAAAATTGCGGATGGCCCATGGCAGCAGGACCAGCCATGAACCGAGGCAGAGGGTCGTGGCGAGCAGGAGTCGCCGTCTGACCGGGCTGCGGTGGAATAATATCAGCATACCGGTGGCCAGCACGGGCCAGAGAATCCAGCCGGGTCGCACCAGAATTCCGCAGCCAGCAGCCAGTCCGGCAGTCAGTGCCTGCCAGACAGATGCTGACGATGCATCTTCGTGCCCGGATCTGAGCAGTGGCTCAAGCGCCAGCAGGCTGGCGAGGACCCAGCAGGTGAACCAGCCCTCTGACAGGATCTGCACACAGGAGGCAATCTGGAGGGGAGAAACGGCCGCAATGGCGAGGGCGGCGAGGGCGGGAGCAGTTCCTGCCAGCCGTTTTGTGAGGAGAAAGACCTGCAGGCAAACGAGTGTTCCCAAGGCTGCCTGCAGCAGCGAGGCCGCGAGGATGCTGGGGCCGAAGACGCGAATACTGGCTGCCAGCAGCAGTGGATAGCCAGGGGTTCGCAGAATCCTGCGCGGCGGACTGTGGATGGCATAATCTGCGCCGGCCGCGAGTGCCTGCCCCAGTTGCCAGTAGCCATTGGCGTCACCTTCCACGAGGAACTGGCGTCCGGCCTGTCGCACGTGGTGATTGATGGAAACAGCCGCGATGATTCTCAGAATGGCCGCCAGCAGCAGCAGGCTGCAGATCCATCGCCAGTGCGAGCGATCTGCAGAGTACTGGCAGTGGCCGTGCGAGTGGGGGCTGGTCTCAGTCTTGCTGTCCGACATGTTCGTCCTGCTGGGTGGGGCGGATCAGGAGTACGACGACAATGGAGACGGCTGCAACCAGCGCGAAGGCCGCAAAAATTGCATTTACCGGGACACCGCGATCTCGCAGCCAGCCAAAGCCCCAGTCGCCGAAGCCACCGCAGCTGATGCTGACCAGGTTCATGATTCCATAGCCTGTGGCTCGCAGTTCAGGCCGGGTAATCTGACAGAGAATCGGCATATTGTTACAGTCGAAGAAGCCCCAGCCGATGCCGAATAAAACAAGTCCGGCCATTGCTGTAAACTGTGTGGGAGCGCTGCCAACGGCGCAGAGTGACGGGAGAAACAGAGTCATTCCTATTGCGCTGATATAAATCCGTCCACGATTGCTGCGCTGCATCCAGCGATCTGCCAGCAGGCCTCCCAGAGCCGCACCCAGAATACAGGCGGGATGCACGAATGTGGAGACGAGTCCGGCTTTACCCTGACTGAGCGAGAATTTTTCTTTGAGGATGTCGGGCATCCAGTCACGCACTACCCAGCCAGCGATGGCCGGCAGGGTGAAATAGAGTACCAGCAGCAGAAAGTTGGCGTTCGTGAGCAGTGCCAGGAGCGTTTGGGTCGGATTGAAGGTCCGTCGTGATGCTGCCTGCGGAGGATTCCTGAGGATCAGCAGCAGCGGCAGTGCATACAGAATTCCGGCAAGCCCACAGCCAGAGAAGACAGATCGCCAGCCAATTTGCGGGTCTTCGGCGGCGTAACCAGCCATGCCTCCAAGGATCAGTCCGGCGTAAATTCCGGTTTGATGAACACCGACGGCCAGTGAGCGATCTCGTCCTGTGTGGTAGTCGGTAATCAGCGCCAGTGCGGCCGGGATGTAAAAGGCCTCGCTGATCCCCATCAGGGCGCGCATCACCAGCAACTGCTGAAATGTTGAAACATCGGCCGTCAGCCATGTCACGAGGGACCAGATCAGCAGGCTAAGACAAATCACGTGGCGACGACTGACGCGGTCGGCAACGTATCCTCCGAAGGGACTGAGCCCCGCGTAGACCCACTTGAACACAGCCAGAACAAGTCCCCAGTTTTCTTTGTTGTCGATGCCCGGGATATCGCTGATCATCGAGGTTTTCATGGCCGCCAGCATCTGCCGATCCAGATAATTCAGGAGCGCCACGGGGAACAGCAGTGCGACAACCAGCCAGGCGGTGGAGCCGCTGTGAATTTGACGGTTACCGAAGTTTGTTGTGGACATCAGGGTTTCCTTGGGCAGACAGGTAACATGCAGGTATCTGCCTGCCAGACATTCTGTGTCAAATGAGTTTCAGGGAGTCACCAGCAGTGCTGCTGTGGCTCTCCGCAGTGACTCCCAGTCGGCCGGTTTCACCTCGGATACCTCGAGAGTTCCGGCGTCGTCTTCGTTTCTCTGTCTGACCTCGGTTTTGATGCTGACATGGTCCGCCACGAACTGCTTCAGTTGTGTCGTACTCAGGCCGCGTCGGGCTTTCAGCAGAGTCAGATACTCAATCAGCTGCTGAGTATCTCGCCAAGCTTTTAGCCTGAGTGTTTGTCGCACCGCCGGATGCTCGCCGGCACTGCTGTCCATGATGAACACTCCCAGTGTGTCTGCTTCTTTGAGTGCACTTCCCGACTTGTTCACGGTTTGCCAGGGGACAAGCCCGGTAGCGCCCGCCAGCCATGAATCCACGGCCCATGCGTGCAGGCTGCGACTGGACTGGTCCACATCGGATGTTGTGCCGTAGATCCAGATTTTCAGTCCATGCTGTCGCTGCTGTTCCTGAACCAGTGAACGATAAGCGGCGAATGCTCCTGCCGATACGACCCAGTGGTCGGCACGTCCTGCCAGTTCTCCGCGAGTATACTCAGGGCGTGAAATGTCGATGCGATAGTCAATCTGCAAATCCTCGTGTCCGCCGCGGCCGGCGTCGGCCAGTTCCCCGTAGTACCGCAGCGCGCGGTAGTCCCAGAACCCGGCCGGTTCATCCAGCACCCACGGCGATTTTTCCAGTTCGTTCAACGACCCCTTATTATTCAGGTACACCTGGAATCCAGTTTTTGTCCAGCCTTTGCTGTTTGCAAGTCTTCCAAAATCCTGCAGGATGGCCGTCCACGTTGCGGCGTACTCCGGATGTTCGGCGAAGCTCTGCCACGCATCAGGATTACCGTTGAAGAACTGGCGACAGTTCAGGGGCCAGCTCTCGTGAAAGGTCAGATAGAATCCGGGTACCGGAACGGCGCCGCGATGCTGATCTGCAAACAGGCTGCCATCAAGAATCGGGCCGAAGGCCTCAGCAAAGTCGTCCCAGTAAGCCTGCTGATCGCCCGGTTTAACTGAATCGTAGCGGCGATTGTCCATGCGTCTGCCGGAACGCAGACGCATATCCAGATTGCTCTTGCGAGACCCGGGAGCGGCCGTGTTGTGTGAGTAGTGCAAAATATTCAGGTGCACGCGATTGTCGTATGCCGCCCGCTGCAAAGCGTAATAGTCGTCGACATGGTCGGGCAGACCATAGCTGTTCATCTCGCAAACAAAGGATGCGGTCCGGGGCAGCTGAAAGGGGTATACTTCAAGTGAAATGGGGACGGATCGACCATCTGAGATTCGCAGTTCTCCACACCACGTTCCCGCTGCTGCATCAAAGGGTATGCTGACGTCGGCAACAATGACGGCATCGCGATCCGACTGCAGAGACACTGGGCCGGTCAGGGGAATCAGAGGGTCTGGAATCTGCCGTTCACCGGCCTTTACAAAGATCGCCTGAAACAGGTCGACAGGAGGGCTCTGGCCGGCAAAAATGATGTCGATCTTCTGTTGCCCCTGTCCTCGCAGAAGCAACTGCAGCGATACAACCTCGCCAGCAGCTACCGCGAGGTTGACACGCTGCCCATCAAAGACCGGGTTTAGGCGACGATACTCCGACGGCAAATCACCGACAGCCCTTCCTGACTGGTCGTAGCGATCACACACGGGAATAACGGCCAGTCCCTGCGGGCCAATGGCCGCAGGGCCAGCAACGGTACTTCGCGGGGGAATTAGCAGGCGAGCAGGCGGGCGAACACGGATTGTTTCCACGACAGTCCATGTCGCTGACGCACCACTTCGGTTGATCGCTCGCAGGGCAATTTTGGCTGCAGCTGGACGCCGATCCTCCGCCTGCAGTTCCGGCAGGACCATGACCTGCCGCATCTCTGGCTGCAGCAGAGGGATTCGTTCCCGCGGCAACGGGACTCCGTCCACCGTCAGTTCCCATGCAAATCCGTCTTTGGGTGCCATAAATGAGAGTTCTGGCAGCCCTTCGGTGTTGATGTTTACCTGCAGGTTCTGCGGAGAACCGGGGGCCGTTTCTGCCGTCGCCTCCAACTCAAGTTCCAGTCTGGGCGCCTTGCCCGACTGCTCACGTGAGTAGATTGTGGGATTTCGCGAATAGTCGGCAGAATGCTCATGCACGGCCAGTCCGTAAGCAATTCCCAGAATGTTGGCGTGAATCAGGTCAGGGGCGATGTCCCACGTGTAAACCCCATTCCGGGCAGATTGGTTACTTTGGTGCACTAGAGTAAATGCATTTCCGCCACAGACTGCCGGGAATCGCACACCTGCCGTTCCCCAGCCGATCAATGTTTCTGAGCCGGAGGTCATTGCCGAGCTTTTCTGCTCATTCCAGGGCACAGCAATTGTGGAAATCGTGACTCCCCCGATTGTTTCTGATGCCTGTGTGCAGATGAGTCTGGCGCTCTTAATGAGTCGGCCTTTCAGGGGTGTAAAGTCGAAGTCGAAGGCTACGATATGCTGATTTCCTTTGATGCGAATACGCCCATTCGAGCCGGCATTTTCCGACCACTCGCCATCCACCATCACGATGGAATTATCCTGGACGGGCGTGAGCAAAACAGTCTCGTCTGTCGTAACGGCAAACGCGACCGCCGTCGTCAAAGCCGTGAATGAAGCGACCAGCGTAGTAACCAGCATGAAGGGCTCCGTCGAACAAAGCGTACTCCCGAAGTGCTGCGGAATCGCCAAATCAGGGTTGTGGTGGGGTTGCCTGCAGCAGTCGATCAACTGCCGTTTGGATATCGGTTCCAGGCTGAGAATTTGCTGTTGTCAGACGGTGAGCGATTATTTGGTTGCGGCGGGCGGTGATATCCGCAGTCTGCTGTGTCATCGACAGTTGTTCGGCGAGCAGCAGTGCTTCATTAAGTACAGCAATCTGTACAAAGCTATGGAGTCCTGAGTTCGATTTGGGGACAGCAGTTGTGAGCAGTTGCTCAGCCTGTTGGCGGTCACCTGCAACAGCAAGTCTGCGGGCCAGCAGTAATGCCGCAAGTTCCGCACTGTTACGAAGAGAATCGGGAATCTCGAGTTGGTCGGTCACCTGCACAGGGACTGCATCAGTTTCTTTGGCCGCCATGCTGGCGATCAATCGTTTGTGCAACGGTGGCTCAAACTCCAAAAGGCCGGCAGTGCGGGCTACGGCAGCAGCGACGATCATTTGTCGGCTGTTTGTGTCAACGTTTTCGCTGATGCGCAGCAGCGTTTGACGCAGCCGCTGCTGTACTTCGGCCGTGGACCAGTCGCATTGCCATACGGCTGTCAGCAACTGACTTTGAAGTTTAAGTTCGTACAATTGCTGCAGGTCACCGCAGCCGGGGTCGGTGGTACCGACAAGTTCCAGCAGCAGGCTGCTGGCTGCCGCTGCTGGCTGATCAAGCCATGCAAGAATTCGCTCGGCCGTCATCTGCTGGAGATTCCAGCGGCGCGCTGCATTCCAGCGAGATCGAAACGCGATCGCCTTGTCTTCGCCGAGGTCCCGAGTGAAACGCTCAAGATCAAACGGAGTGACCTGCAGCAGCAGTTCGGCTGCTTCAATCGGACTGCCGGAATGCTGGATCTGCTCGGAAGCCTGCAGCAGGCTGCGAATGTTTGGCGGGCCGGAGTTTCCGAAACCGCTAAATGTCTGAATTCGCTTCAGCACCAGTTCTCGAGCGAGGTCATTTCTGGCAGTGTTGCGATACAGGTCGAGCAGAGCGAGTTCAGCACGCTCCTGCTGGCCCGTTGCTCCCCATTCGCCGGCAGCCAGTCCCTGCAGCAATCGCAGGCGGAAGTTGAGTACTGGTTCTGGTGGTTTTTCAAAATTTGATTTTTCCAGCATGACCATCAGTGCCGCTGCGGCTGCAGGTGCTCGAGGATCTTCGCTGCCAAATGCCTCTGCCAGATCCGCGGCGATGCGGGATGCAAATTGCGGCAACTGCTGATAACGTTCCTGCAGCATGCTGATAAATGCCAGCACGGCAAGCTGAGGGGCTGCTTTGACGGCCGCTGTGGAAAGCTGCACTAAGGCGGATTCCAGCAGGCTAATGCGGTTGGGGCCCTGACAGATCTGCAGAATTTCGGCCATGGCCGTTTCTGTTGTGGCAACACTGTCACTATCCCCGCCGGCGAGTGCTGTAAGTTCTGCTGTCAAGGCTGTTGCCACCAGAGGATGGCTCACCAAAGACGGTCGCGAAACTGCCGCGGCGAGAGTCAGGCGACGAATCTCCGGGATGTTCAGCAGTCCCGCCATCGTCTGCTCAACTTCCGACACCAGGCCTTCCCGGTCAACAACCGCCATAGCTGCGGTGGTCAGCAGTCTAGCGTGTTCGATTCGCTGATCCTTGTCGATGCCGGTGACGGCCACCAGAAAATCTCGCTGCCGCTGGCAGCGTTCGAAGGTCTGATAAAAAGTCTCCAGCTCAGAATAGAATGCTGCTGAGTCTGATTTTTGCAACTGCAGATACAGGTCGCATGCTGCTGTTAACTGACCGGATTTCTCAAGTTCTGAGGCCTGCCTGCGCAATCCGGGAGGAACCCGTCGCGAGAGCACGGCTACGCGGTCCTGCAGTTCAGTGACTCGATTCCAGTGCTCTGCTGCTTCGTGAAACTCGGCCAGCACCTCCATCAACGGGAGTGCATCGGGAGCGTTCTCGAGCATGGTTTCGTATCGGTCGATCACTGGTTGAAGTCGGCCCATGCGGGCCAGCGTTTTGATGGCCTGCAGTCGGTCACCGCCGTCGTCGCGATCATCATTGGGACGGAAACCGGAAAACAAACTGCCGCCGGAGGAAATTCGGAGCAGTTCCCAGGCGACCTCAGCGGCATAGTCCGTTTTTCCGACCGCCAGAAACTGCTGCAACTGACGGCCCAGAACAGAGGTGCGACTTTCTGACGAGCGTCCGAGGCGGGCTTCAAGAACTGCGGCTTCCTGCTGCAGCCCCAGTCTGCCGAGTGCCGGAATCAGTGCGGCCTGCTGCTGTTGGGAGAGAGGCAATTCTCCAAGCCGTTTTGCGGCTCCGACGGCTGCCTCCATCAGTCCGGCAGACTGAGCGGTACTGAGAATCAGTTGCTGTGCTGCGATCAAAACCTGTGGATCCTCAGAGCGGACCGACGCGGCCAGGGAAATGGCCTGATCGGGGCCGGGAAGCATCGCCAGCAGTTCAGCCAGCCAGAGTCTCAGATGTGCGTCGGCGGGCCAGTCGACAGCCTGGGTCAGCAGCCCCTGCAACAGTTGTCGGCGATCACCCCGCCGTCGAGAAGACTCGCATTGCAGCAGGCGGATTTCTCCGGCAGTAAGGTTCCTGATCTGCGCAAGTTCAGACCAGAACTCTGAGATCGCCCCCGGCTGCAGTTCTGTCAGACGCCCCAGCAGACGCGAAATCAGAGCTTCCGCGTCACTGGCGGCCGGGCCTCGGTGGCGAAATGGGGTGAATCCAGGGATCTCCACTGCGAGCAGGCTGGAAGTCAGAGGCTTATTCGGCTGTCGGCTGCAGGCAATCGTCAGTGTCAAAGCAGACTGTACGGCAGAGACATCCAGCGGTAAATCGAGCAACGGGCCACCGAGAGTTTCCAGCAGGGCGTCCGCGTCTGCCGGGGCGGTCTGAAGTTTTGCCTCTGAGGCCAGCGTTTGCAGCATGGTCCGACAGGAGCTGGAGTCCTGTAAAGTGACAGCCAGCCGCAGCAGCGAATTGCGGGTGGCTGCACGTTGTTCCTCGGCTGACGCCAGAGATTTTCGCCATGAATTCCGTACCTGATCCGAAAAAGCATTTCGGCTGAACCAGCGATCAGCGGCGATCCATTCGGTGTGTTCCGTAATCAGCAGTGCACCGGCGGCGGTCAACTCTGCTCTCAGCCGAGCAGGGCTGAATCCGATGTCCTGCCAGGCACTCCTGAGCCCTGGTGCCGCCAGTAAACGCAGACGCAGAGAGACTGCTGCGGCCGAATTCTGCTGCAGCAAAAGATCATAAAGCCGTTTTAGCAGCGGGGGGGAAGGGGCGTCCTCGTTCAGGATCGCGCCAGTGATTGCCGCCAGCAGTTCAGAGTTCTGTGATACAAGCAGTTCGGAACCAAACAGATGATCGGCTGCTGCCATATCCAGCATGTTTTGCAGGCAGATTTTGACGGCGTCTGCATACACATTAGGCTCTTCGGGAGCCGGTTGCAGCAGGTCGTCGAGTTCCTGAGGCGTGAGTTGATTCGTTGACTTTTCGGCAGGGACATTCTGTGCCAGCGGACGAGTGCTTCCCGGCAACCTAAATGCAAGTATCTGCAGGCATTCCTGCAGTGAGGCCTCATGGTTATCAGCGCGAAGCGTCAGAATAGCCAGCCATGTGCGGCACCACCAGTCTCCCGGCTCTCTCTGAATCTGCTCTGCGGCAAGCTGTGCTGCAACATCGAACTGCTGGACGGAAAGAGCAAGTCTGACGGCATCATGCACGAGGGCTCGCTGTGGTCGTCGGCTGACAATCTCGCGAAGCAACTCGGCGGCGGAGAACTGGCGGAAATCGACATTCGGCATTGTCAGCAGACGACGCACTTCATCCAGCGTTCCCAGTCTGCGAACCAGTTGCAGTTGCCAGCGAGCAGCGGCAGCCATGTTTCTTTCGCGTTCAGCCAGAGTGACAGCTCGGCGCAGCAGAAGCTCGTTTTCGGCTTCGACGGCGAGTGCCGACTCGATGACCTCGCGAGCTTGCCGGAAATCGCCGGATTCCTGGAGTATTTGAGACAATTCGAGGGCAGGCGCGAGCGGTTCATCAGGATTTCGCGGCAGCCGCTGCAGTCGTTCCTGAAACTCGGGGAATCGCTGGCTGCGGAGTGCCAAAGCGGTCATGCGAGTCAGCAGTTCCAAACGAGCGTCCTGGTCTGCTGCGATTTCGTATGCCTGCCATAACAGATCAATAGCTTCCGCCGTTTCAAACTGGTCCGCCAGTACGGTTGCCAGATTCTGCAACGCGGCAGTGTCGCGGGGGCTGACTCGGACAGCATTTCGGAGCGCGAGGAGTGCATCTGCCGGTCGACCGACCTCGAAGGCAATCTCGGCGAGGAACTGCCAGGAGGCTGGATTGTCCGGCCATGATTCAGTCAGTCGCGATGCTGCCGCCAGGGCACCCGTTGATCTGCCAAGTCGCAGTTCCAGTCTTGCGAGGTGCTGCAGGGTCGCTGATGCCTGTCTGGGCGCGGCATGAACAAGCAATTCAAGGGCCGAGGCGGCTTCGGAAAGTCGACCGGATTTTTCGAGCAGTGTTGCCAGCCGCGCAATGGCTCCAGCTGAAGCGGGCTGCAACTGCACTGCCTGACGCGCTGCCGCGACAGCGGCTGGCACATCTCCATTTGCCTCATAGCCCAGTGCACGTCGACGGCTGTTTAGAAACTTTTCTGAGGGCATTTCTGCGGCCCAGGATTGCTCCAGTTCTGCCAGTTCGGGGTTCAGTCGCCCGGCGAGCAGCAGCAGTCGAGTTCGCTGCTCTAGCACCGCATCCTGCTGTTCTTCTGATTCACAGGCTGCAAGAGCCAGATCAAGCTGCAGCAAAGCCTCTGTGAGGCAGGCATCAGGAACCGGCTGTGGCATCCCGTTATACTGTGTGGTGGCATCTTCTCCGAATCTGCCGGCTTCGCGTAGCAGATCCGCAAACTGCAGGTATTCGGGCAACGCCGGCTGCAGTTGACAGGCCTGACGCATGGCCTGTACAGCATCGAAAATGAAACCCGCACGCCGCAGGATCCCGGCGGCAAGGATCAGATTCTGGGCGTTTTGCAGTGGCGGGCGAGTCAGTTGCAGCCAGACTTCCCGTGCCTGCTCTGGCTGTTGTCGCCTGAGCAGTCGGTCTCCCAACTGTTCCACGTACTGGGATTCTGTCGGCGCGAGCCTGACGGCTGCACGAGCCATTTGCAGGGCTCGATCCGGCAAGCCTGCCTGTTCCAGCAGGTCTGCAGCGCGAGTGGCTGCGGCTGCATCAGAATTTGCCAGTGTCAGCAGCGGTGACCACGCCAGCAATGCCAGCTGCTGTCGCTGTTCCGGGGAGATGTCTGTTCGCTGCAGTTGCAACAGCCCGAATCGGCGACGCTGGTCTTCAGTACCACGGTCGGGCGGGCACAGCAGTTCATATTGTTGTAGTGAGTCAGCCAGTTTGCCGGAACGGACGAGCAGTTCGATCAGGCTTTCCCGCAGCGAGGTCTGTGATGGTGCGAGCTCGACGGCCCGGCGCAGCCAGCGTTCCGCATCAGCCGGTCGATTGTCCATCTGTAGTGCTGCGGCGATACGATCCATCGCAGCGAGGTCGTCAGGGTAACGCACCAGCCACTGCTCGTAGAATTCGGCCAGCTGGGCCGGGCCACGCTGCTTCAGATAGTGTGCTTCAATGCGACGACGAATGTCCCGCGCCAGCCAGCCAGCGGGTTCGATGTCGGCCAGCAGTTCGGTCAGTGTCTGCAGGGCTTCGGCGTCCCGTTTTAACTGCTGCAGCATGTCGACGGCAGACAACAGCAGTTGCACTCGCTGCTCTGCATCAGTGCTGGTTTCGGCGAGCTTTTGGAATCGCGGCAGAGCTTCGCTCCAGCGACCTTCCCGTGACAGTGTTTCCGCCACTGTCTGAGAGACTCGGCGGTCTGCCGGAAATGCGGCTTCCAGCCGCTGCCAGACGCCCATACCCTGCTCTGGCTGTTGATTGCGAGTCAGTGCGGTGGCGTATTCACGGTATAATTCCAGCAGGTCATTTCGACCCGGGCGAAGCTGCAGAGCCCGCTCCCAGGCGGCAGCAGCTGCTTCAGTGTTCCCCTGCTGCACTCGGGCTCGTGCCAGATACCACGCACATAACGGATCAGCCGGTCGCAGCGAAGACGCCCGTTCCAGCAGGGACACGGCACTTTCAGTGTCCGCCCGGTGCAGTGCAATCATGCCGGCCAGCAGGATCGCGACGTCACCGGTACACTGATGCGGGACAGGCAGAACCGCAGGATTGTCCGCAACAGGCTGCGAATTACTATCGCGAACAGAGATTTCGTACTGGACGAGGTCAGCCTGAAACTGAGCGAGGCTGCCCTGTTGGTTATGCCACCGAATTACTCGATCGAACGAAGCCCCCAATCGCGGATTTCGCACTAAGGCAACAAGCAGACGTTCGACGTTCTGTCGGGATTCCTGCTGTTCTTCAGCCTGCGGAAGAAACGGGCTTGCGCTGGCTGATTGCGGCACGGCCACAGACACGGCCGCGATCAGCAGGCAAGGCAGACAGTGCGACATCATGTATCGAAACGAACAGATCGTGAGATTCATCTGCCGCACCTGTTTCCACATCCGGCTGCAGACCGAATGGATCACTTGCTTGCAGGCTCTCCGCCAGGAATCTTGCCGTTGTACTTGGCTCCCGCCTTCTTCATCGACTCTTCCATCTGCTTCTGGATTTCATCTTGGCTGGCGGTTGACTGGCCACCGGACCCTGCGGGAACCTCTGGTGTACCGCCGCCGCAGCCAATCAGAGTGAAGGTCACAACGGAAATGAGCATTACTGGAACGATGTTTTTCAGGGATTTCATGGCTGATCTCGTAGGTGGAGTGGAAGCAAAGAACTGGTGGCATCATACCGAGAAAAGAGCTTCAAAACAATCGTTCAAGGTGCTTCTTCCACTCGTTCGCCTCCCGATCACGCCCGATTTTACGATAAAAGTCTTCCATTTTCTGCAGATTTTCCGGTCGTCTTAAATCCAGCAGCGCCTGACGCAGTTCGCGGTGGACCTCCAGTTCCATCAATAATTCAATTTCCTTTGCTCTGACGCGAGCCGTTTCGGAGTCCGTGCGCTGCCCCAGTTTTGCCAGTGACTGTGCTTTAAAGTGCAGCAGCGACCAGTCAATCGGTCCTGGCCAGATCGGCAAAGCTTTTTCAAACAGCTGCACCGCCTCCGCATCCTGCTGGTAGACAATCTGCTGCATTCTGCCAGCAGTTCGCAGCCACTGAAAACTCTGGCCGGGAGTCCAGCGTTCAAAGATGACCTGAGCCTCATCAAGCCGGCCGGTTTCCAGCAGCACGTCTACCAATGTTGACATCAGGAAATCCTGAGTGATCGCGCCGGGACGCTGCCACTGCTTCAGCAGCAACTCGATGGCAGGATCACGGTCTCGCAGGTGGATCATGAAATGAGCTTCTGCAGCAGCCGTCAGAAACGAGTCCGGCTCATTCCTGCGAAATGCCGCCAGACGAGCAAGGGTGACGGTATCATCACTAAATCGTTCAGGTTCAAGGAACCCCATCAGGCGATCGAGTTCCGCATTGGCAGCCTGAGGACTGAATTGACTGGTGTACCACTCACGCAGACGTTCGGGCTGCTGTTCGACGGGCGTCAGTTCATACGCAGCCCAGAACCACGGTTCGCTGTCCGAAAATCGCTCGGTCAGATCACAGGCTTTCCAGATCAGATAATTGGCGTCCAGTGTTGGTGGTCCGAGCTGCAGCGATTTTCGCAGACGGGACTCGGCGAAATCGGGTTTGAGCAGCACCAGCAAACCCAGTCGGCCCTCACGCATCCGCGCTTCAGCCGCGAATGGTGACGAGTCGGGGATCTGTTGCAGCCGAGTCAGGGCCAGTTCGGCGGCCTGCTGCGGAGTGCGATTACGACCGCTGATCACGGCCTCAGCCCACAACAAAATCAGCTCAGCATCCAGCGGTGTGTACTGCAAACATCGGTCAAATGCAGACTCCGCCAGTTCGTCACGGCGTTCTCGCAGGTACTGTCGCCCCTGCTCCTGCAGCATTGCGGCAGTTCGAGATTCATAACGAGCCCACATGAACCATGCTGCGGCGGCAACGGCAGGCAGCAGCAGTAACAGTCGTTTGGTTTTGCCGGGTATCACTGTCATTGGACAGCCCCGACCGGCTCGCGGCCCTGCAAAACGTCGTAGTGGCCATTCAGCGTTAGTCTGGCAGAGCTGATGCTGCCATCGGGCCACGTGATTTCCACAGCTCCCTGCTGTGCGTCTACCGGTCCATAAAACAGCAGACGGTCATCATTCGTCGATAAATAACTGCCACCGGCGGAAACAGACTGTTCCGTGGCACGTTCGCCGATCACAACTCGCACGCGGGCCCCACAGCAGGAACGGCGATCAGTTCGCGCCAGTCGGATGCCCAGCCATGCAGTCTCAACCGCAGTGCGATTCTGCAGAATGGAAACAGGTCGATCAATATGGCTGATGGCGATATCAGCAGAGCCATTGTTGTCAAAATCGCCGGCGGACACACCACGACCGATCCAGGCGTCGGCGAAATAGGGCCCGGCAGTGGTCGAAACATCACGGAATCGGCGACCATTATTCTGCAGCAGCTGAGGTGTCATAGCGTTAGGCTCGATGGCCGGTCCCAAAACATGCCCGTTTGCAATGAAGATGTCCTGCCAGCCATCGCGGTTAAAATCCAGAGCCACCGTGCCGAAACCCAGAAACTGCAGGCTGGTGGCGGCTGCGCCGCTGCGCAGGCTGTTATCCTCAAATAACAGACTGCCGAGGTTACGGTACAGCGTGTTTTTCATCTGATAGTAATGCGTCAGATACAGGTCAGTCAGGCCGTCATTGTCGTAGTCAGCTGCCGCGATCCCCATGCTGGCTTCGTTCAGCCCGTCGCCGCTGACTGCGGCACCCGCAGACCCCGCCAGTTCCCGCCATGTTGTTCCAGTACCGGCCGAACTGCCCGGCGGAGGTGTGCGGGTAAACAACAGATTTGCCTCCATGTCATTGGCCACGTAAATCTCAGCCCGCAGATCGCGATCCAGATCCGCCGCACAGATCGCCAGTCCCTTGGACGAAGGGGCGGTCAGACCCAGTTCGGCGACCCCGTCGCGAAATCCACCGGCTCCGTCACTGACCCACACGGAGTCCCGCAGCCCGTTAAATTTACCCGGCCCGCAGTAGCCCGGCCGACCCTCGTAAAGACAAGATTCACTGTTGGCGATTGTCACATCCATGTAGTTGGCACAGTAAAGATCGGTGAACCCGTCATCGTTCAGATCCAGCCAAACTGCACTGGTGCTCCATAATGCATCACCAGCACCCGCCGATTCTGTGACATTCGTCCAGGTGCCGTCCCCGTTGTTCCGGTAAAGCACGTCGTTTCCGTAGTTGGAAATGAAAAGGTCGACGAAGCCATCGGCATCATAGTCTGCAGCCGCCACACCCTGTCCGTAACCGGTATCATCCGCCACGGTGAGCGCTGAAACATCAGGGAACTGCTGCCCCCGTCGATTACGGAACACTCGGTTCCCGGGGACAGCGAGGTCAGCTTTGGGCGACGCCGGATTGAGCACAGCCCCGTTGGCAAAATAGAGATCCTGCCAGCCGTCGTGGTCCAGATCCAGCCACGCTACTCCGCCCCCCATCACTTCCGGCAGCAGGAACCTGCCGGGAACGCGATCTTCGAAATACCGAAATTCCACCCCAAGGGATGCTGCAACGTCGAGAAAGGATGCAGTCGCTGCGCCGGAATCTTCTTCCGCACTGAGGATTGGTGGTGGCGGGGCGGAAGTTCGCCTGCGGGCTGCTGAACTGTCGTTTGCCGAGTCGTCAGCAGAGGCCATGCCCGGGGCGTTCTGGCTGGTCGCATCAGAGCTGTTGTCAGCACAGCCACCCAGAAAGAGTGATACTCCGCCGTAAAGTGCGATCAGGCACCTTGTGAAAGACTTCATGCGAACACACCGCTTGGGCCAGGATGCTTACGGAATCCAAAAAAAAAGCCGGAATGTCCTGCGACACTCCGGCCTGATTTTCGAGCAGGTCGCCGGCAAATCTTAGTACTCGGCGATCACCTGTCCATCGTTGCGGGCTCCGAGGCGGACCCAGGTGGCGTAATCGATGTTTTCGCTGATGAACCTCACTGAGCCGTCAGCGAGGCAGATCTGCGCACCACCGGTGTGCCAGCTGGAGGCACTCATCATCGTTGAGCCGTACCAGTCACCTTCGTTCGAGTGACAGGATGTTTCATTGGGATTCATATTGTGCGAGTAGACACTGCCTGCACCCACGAAAGACCAGGACCAGCCAGCACCACGCATGACATGACGGCCACCGCCGTTGTCAGAGGAGGACGTGATTGCAAGGCAGTTCTGGCGAAGCTGGATGTGAGTATTACCGCTGGCCCATGTTTTGATCTGCTTCGTTCGCGGACCGTAAGGCTCCCGCACAAACAGATCCATGGCAAATTCAGCATAGGCTGCAGTGTTGCTGGAGCCGTCCGGCATGTTGTGGAAGCCTACCGGGGCGTCCTGATTGGTTCCGTTGCCGAGGTAAGAAGCCACGCCGTTGTGGTTCCTTTCCCACCCACTGATGGCGGATGTTCCATTGTTTGTGGACAGTCGCTGCACACCGTTATTGATGGCGTAGGTGAAGTTGCCGTCTGCACCGTTCTGATTAGGACCGTTCTGCGACGGGCAGTTGAAGACCGGCAAACGACCGCTGAGAGCCGTGTTGCTGCCACGGAACCAATGTGCGTAGGGGTACTGGTCGTAGCGCACTCGCTGGAATTCGTTGGACCGTTCAATGTAGGGCAGCATGAACACTTTGTCCGAAAACGCAGCGTGGATATCGTTGGCGTATGTCGGACCTGGGTTCCAGCCGATGCTGGGGGGGAACTGGTTATTCACATCATGGTAGTTGTGCATCGCGAGGCCGATTTGCTTCAGATTGTTTTTGCATTGAGTTCGGCGAGCAGCTTCGCGTGCCTGCTGCACAGCGGGCAGCAGCAGTGCAACGAGAATGGCGATGATTGCGATCACCACCAGCAGCTCGATCAAAGTAAACGCAGAGCGTTTCATTGAGCTAAGTTTCATGGGGAGCCCTTAGAAGAAAAAAAACCAAACATGACAAACAGCCAGAACACTCTATCTTCTGCCATGTGCCCGATAAACCGGCACTGCCTCAGAAATCAGGTGAACATTTGCTTTTTTTACTATTATTCGGAATCCAGGTCAATTCGCTGTAGGTCAGAATTCATCCCGACGGTGAATTTTCAGTCAGCGAGTCGGGGCGCGGGGGCGGTGGGTTTGTTGCTGGCGGGGCTGTCAGGCGATCGCAATTCGTGAAATCGCACAGCGGAACGCTGGTGGCGGGTTCCGCCAGAACTTCGGCCAGCGTGGAATTTCGGAAGGCATTTTCCATGGCCGCCAGTGCGTTATCCATTCGACGATGCAGCGGGCACAAATGTGTCCCGTGAGCCGCCAGGTTGAGGGGACACGACCTGATCCGCTGCAGTGGTTCGACAGCGTTCACGACTTCCAAAATCGTGATGTTTTCCGCAGATTTTTGCAGGGAAACGCCACCTCCAAGGCCCCTCTGTGAACGCACGAGGCCGGCCTGGGCCAGTCCCTGGATCACCTTCGACAGATAGGCCCGAGGTACCTGAGTTGCGACGGCGATCTGGTCGGTGGTGCGAGCCGCCGGTGCTGCGGCTGCGAGGTGAATCATCGCTCGCAATGCATATTCAACCGTTTGCGAAAACATGTGCAAAAACCAACTTTTCGTTAATTGGCCCTTTATGTCCAGTATTTTTGCTCGATAAGTGGACGTGAGTGTCTCATTATTCGGGTTGTCTTGCCGGGAGTCGCAGAGTATGCGAAGAGTCGATGAAAGTCTGCTGGAAATCAATCCTGTGGCCAGGTTTCGCTGGGTAGCCGACTTCATGCGGTTTGATGATTCGGACGAGGCAGCGTTGCATGCGGCAGCACCATTGCTGGCTCCCGTGGTGCGGAGTCTGGTGGATGCTGTATATCAGCGGTTATTCGCATGGGCGTCTGTGAAGCGTCATTTTGTGCCTCGGCAGTCCGGTTACGAGGAAGCTTTACCATCTGATGTTGCTTCGCTCGAGCCGGAGCATGAAATGATCCAGTTCCGGAAGCGGCATCTGGCCCGCTATCTGGTGGCACTCGTGACACGCCCCTATGACGATGCCATGGTGCAGTTTTTGGACCGCGTCGGCGCGATCCGTACGCCTGAGGCGGGCAGTCCTGCGGCTCATGTTCCGCTGGTGCAGATGAAAGCACTGATCGGATTTGTTTCTGACGCAGTGCTGCAGGCGGTTCTCTCACTGAATCTTGATCGCGCTGTTGAAATGCGAACTTTATGGGCATTCAACAGTTGATGTGGCTGCAGAATGATTTGATCACGAGGCATTATCAGGGGCTGGATCCGTCCCGGGCGCTGCTGCACGGCGAGCAGGCGCAGGATCGCAGGTGATGAGGCGGAGTTCGCGGCAGTTGAGGACGGCAAAGTAAGCTTGCCGTTCTCATCCACCACGATCTCGAATGCTCAGAATTCGCCGACGATTTCACCGCCTGCAACGGTCGCCAAACTTTTATACACGACCGCACTGATGCTGTTTGAGATGAATCGAACAGACCCGTCACCGAGGCAGAACTGTGCTCCGCCCGTGTGGTTGCTGCTGAAGTCGTCAAAGTGCATCTCCGGCGCGTTCGGGGTATGGTCCGCGGAGCCGAGGATTCGCGCAAACGCCTCTTCGGCTTCAGCGAACATGCCGGGCCAGGTGGAATACCAGCCTAGCGGGCGACTGGTGCGGCGTTCTCCGACAAGAAACGTGTTGCTGCTGCCATCTGTCACGTAAGCGATCCGCATTTTGCTGTTGTGGAAGAAGAAGCCGTCTCCCATGCACTGGCCGAATCGATTGACGGGAGCCTCACCCGGATCATTTTCGCAGCCATGCAACTCTTCTGTGCCGAAGCTGCCAACGTAGTTGGCAATCGGCGCCCTCGCCAGCACGGTCGAGCCACCTTCTTCGACGAGATCAAAGTAGTCGGGCTGCGGGTCGGACGGGCATTTGTATGCCGGCATTTGGATTCGGATGAATGGTGCGTTGACGGGATTCAACAGAGAAGTTCGGGGATTGAACTGTCGCCACGCATTGTCCTGTTCCATCTGGGGCAGAATCATGGCTGCCCAGCCGACTCCGCTGCCTCCGTCGTGGGCAGACGGCAAACCGTTTGTGTCGACAGCGATCCAGCCCGGTGGAAATGTGTTGTGGACGTCATGGTAGTTTTGCAGTGCAAGTCCAATCTGTTTGAGATTGTTCTTGCAACTGGTACGGCGGGCAGCCTCGCGGGCCTGTTGCACCGCTGGTAACAGCAGCGCCACCAGGATGGCGATGATTGCAATCACGACGAGCAGTTCGATCAGCGTGAAGCCGCGAACGCGGCCAATTTCAGAGCGGCGCATGGAAAGCTTTCTGCAGGGCTGCTGACGAGCAGCCCGATTAGATAAATGGGGGCGAAATACAAGCCTGCCACCGGACGTTGGAGTCGAGGGTCAGGCATCAGGTCTGGAGGACGACCTTAAGGTCAGCGAAGCTGCCTGCGGCGCCGTTGCGGCAGGTCAGCCCAACGGCGGGCCTCGCAGGGGCGGCAGCAGAGGGATCGCAGCCCTGAGGTGCTGCGCCGGTGCTGCTGTCATCGGCAGGATGAGGCATTCAAGGCGGACTGTCGCGACTTCGGCGACCGAAGTTTGCAGTCCGAACGCCAGGCAGATTTCGCAGGAGTGGCGGCTGTGAGTTCCATCGTTCTGTTGGGCCGGCGACAAGCCGCGGCCGTGCGGCGGCCTGGACCGCGCCTGCTGGTTCTGAGGCCGTATCTGGCCATGCAGGTGGCCGCAGTTGCAGGTGGCAGCACGAGCATCCGGTGTGCCGCTGGCTGCTGCTGCATGCTCCAGTTCGTGCAGTGGCCGTGCAAATACAGCACTCACGACCACGGCCAAAACCGCGGTCACGCGAGTGAATGTCTGGGTTGCACAGAAAGTCGGACGCACGGCAGGCAGCCTTGGGGCGACAGGGCGCGGAGGTTTGGTACCCACACACCCGTAGTATCCGTCTCGAACGGTCAGTCAACAAGCCTGAATACCAGCAGATTCTGACAATGGGGACGAGTTTTACGGGTTTTGACAGGAATCAGTCGAACATCTGCGTGGGTGCGACAGAGAAATTGTTTGCGGTGTTTTTGTATCCTGTCTGTGCATTTTGTGCTCTGCCAGTCTTGTTGATGCTTCTCTATGCGGTGCAGATTAGTGGCTTAAATAGTTTCTCACAGAAGACTTGTGTGAAAAAAAGCCGGGGTGGCAGAGTGGCTGCGGCAGCCCCTCGAGATCTGCAAGTTCGAATCACTTTTTTCCTGGGAGCCATTTCCAAGACTCAATTGCTGAACACCGACTCGCGTTACCAGTTTGTGCCCCCTCATAAGGGCAATTTCTGGCCTCGAGCCCTCGCTTGGCTGGTGCCCGGGCACCTGCGGCGGGTGTATGGGGGCGAGCAGGTCCAGGTGGGAGCCGTCGATAAGTTGCTTGAACTGCAGCGTGCGGGGCATGGGATTCTGATTGCCCCAAACCACTGTCGCATGTCGGATGCGCTGGTCCTGCAGGCGCTGTCTGCCGAACTCGGTCAGCCGTTCCATGCGATGGTCAGCTCGCATCTGTTTCGCGGCAGTCGTCTGCAGTCATTCCTGCTGCGCCGCATGGGGGCATTCAGTATCTACCGTGAAGGTATTGATCGGGCGGCCGTTGATCAGGCTGTGGAGATCCTGGCGACAGCTTCCCGCCCGCTGGTGATTTTTCCGGAGGGAGCGCTCAGTCAGGCAAACGACTGGCTGAATGCACTGCAGGAACGTGTTTCTTTTATTGCTCGTACAGCTCCTGCACGTTGCCGTTGTCAGCAGGAAGCATCTGAACGCAGGGTTTATGTGGTTCCGGTTGGAATTCGCTATGTGTTTGATGGTGACCTTGACTCCACTGCCGAGACACTGCTCAGCAGCATTGAGAAACGGCTTTCCTGGAGCCCGCTGACAGGTCTGCCGCTGACGGAACGCATCGTTCGAGTTGGGGGTGCTGCTGGCAACGTTTGGTCTGGGCGGGCTGGTTTCGGAACATGGCTGGAGGCATCCAGGGCTGCTGGCTGCTGCTGCTGCTGTTCCGCTGGCATTTCTGGACGTGCTGTTTGTGCGGAACCGTCCGTTGATTGAGCGGCAGTCTGCGGAGCGTCAGGGGCCGGCGGAACCGCTGGCGGATGCATGGTTGCGGTTTGCCGGAAATGCTCGCTGCTGGCTGATCTGCGGTGCATTGATGGTTATGGCTGCGCTGTGGGATGTGCTGCTGCTGATTCCCCTGTTTTTGGACTCACTGGGGATTCCTGCCAGTGCGGCGAATGAGGCTGCGTCTGCATTTCCGCTGGGGAGCCTGATGCCGGTGCTGGCAGGTGGCTGCGTGTTTGACTGGCTGGGCCACCGTCGGATGGCCCTTGTGATGCCGCTTCTGCTGCTGACGGCGGCGGTGTGCGTGGGAATCCTCGCGGCCCTGCCGGCGCTCGCCCTGACGCCGACCGGAACGACTCAGGCTGCACTGGTCTTGCTGTTTGTGTTCGGTGCCTGTCTGGCTCCCTGCTACTACATTCCAGCCAGCATTTTTTCTACCGAATTCGGGGGTGCTCGCGCCGGTCTGCTGGTTTCGCTGCTGGACGCCGCCGGCTTTCCCGCGACCGCGGCGTTCTAATGGAAGGCGACCAGCCTTGCTCAAAGCTATGGCTGGTCGATCCTGCTGGTGCTGCTGTCCGAAATTGGTATGGCAGCATCCTGTCTGCTGGCGGTGTTACTGCTTGGCGAGGCTGTGCGAAGGGACCACGTTGCCGTCTGAGCCGGGGAGGATTACCGCTGTGGAGACGGGCCGGCCGGCTTTTTCAGTGTGACCGTGTCGAACAATCGTCCCTCCAGATCAAACGCCTTGATTTCCATGGTGCCGCCATTGACCGCCACCATGCAGTAGTGATGCCCGTGTTTCACGTTGTTTTGGAAAAATGGGCGGAAGGGCCCGGCTGTTTCGAGGCTGCCGCCTGCTCCCCCGGTAATCATGTAGATTGTGCCCTGCTGCTCGACAGCTCGGCCCTGATGCACGGGCCAGGTTCGTTCATAGCTGTGAATGTGGCCGCTCCACACAATGTCCACCTGAAACTGTTCGTACAAGGACACCAGTTGGCGGGCCCGCAGATCACCGCGGGTGGACAGGCGGGTTTTCCAGAGATTGCCGTAGTCGTCTTCGTCAGACGAATAGGGCGGGTGATGATGGCAGGCGATTTTCCAGACAGCCTGCGACTGCTGCAGTTCCTGTTTCAGCCATTCGAACTGTTCGGAGCCTGGCGAGATGTCCCGATTGGAATCGATCATGAAGAACTGTGCGTTGCCGTAGCGGAAGGTGTAGCGGTATTCGGGGTCGGGCAGAGCCATGTAGTCGAAGTAGTTCTGGGCGTTTTCTTCGTGATTGCCCAGTACCGGATAGAATGGGATTCGCTGGGCGACTGGTTTCATGCCGGGAAAGAAGTGTTCAGTCCAGTGATTGGCCAATGTGCCTTTGTCTACCAGATCACCGACGTGCACAAGGAAAGAAGGTCGCTGAGCCCACGCCATGGCGGCCAGTTTCCCTGAGACCTGCGGATTCTTTTGCGTGTCACCGAAGACGGCAAACGCGAACGGTGTCTGTTCGTGTACGGTGGTGGTGAACGTGTACGTCGGGCTTTCTGCCACGGAACCGTCTGCCAGCGTGGATTCGACGCTGTAGAAATACTGCGTCTCCGGCTCCAGATCCTGCAGCAGCACCTGATGAATTTCTCGCTGATCCGGCAGTTTCAGTTCCTGTTCGCAGGCGGATGTTGCGCCGTATCGCACAAGTGTTGAGCCGAGCTGTGTGGTTCGCCACATAACGGTCATGCTGGTTTGAGTTCCGAACTGCAGGTAGGGTTCGACGGCAAATCCTGATGCTGAGACAACAGGTCGGGCTGCCAGTGCTGCCACCTTCACACCATGCTCAAATTCCAGCCTGACCCATTCCGGTTTGGCCGCGAGATCGAAGATGCGGATATCGCGCAGACGACCGGTCATGCGGTGGTCTTCATTGCCATCGCGGAAGCTGCCGAGTGAAATCTGCTGGGCGGCTGGATAGAGAATCTCACCGTACTGTTCGGCGGTAAAAGCTTCTTCTTTGCCATCCACGTACAGCCGGGCGGACTGACCGTCGAACACGGCTGCCACGTGGTGGAATTTACCGGGCACCCAGGGCGTCGTGCTCTTTAGCACGGTGTGTCGGCCGTTGCCGTCGTCGGCACCGCTGGTGGAAATAGTCATCGTGAACACAGTGCGGTCGAAGCCCAGCATCCAGCCCAGCTCCTGGTCCCCGTCATCCTGAATGCGACCGATAATCCCGCCCCATTCGAGAGGTTCGTCAACGCTGACCCACGCCGAGACTGTGATGGCTGTGGCTGGAAGTGCCATGGCCGGGCTGGCGGGCTGAGCATAGGCGGCTGTCCGCGGAGTCAGCATCAGTGAGTGCCCGAATTCGTCCTCGGACCACCGGAGCGGGCCGGACAGTTCCACGTCCATGCCAAGACGAGCGCGAAGTTTTGTGCCCTGCAGCTGCTGCGGTCGGAAATCGAGGTGCATGATCGGATCAGGCCCGTCATGAGCAGATGCCGGCGCGGGACTGAGCACCAGCATGGTAACGGCGAGGCATGAAGCAATGGCGCGAGGAAGGTGCAGGTGCGTCACAGCAGGACTCCGTAGGTGAGGCGTGCGGGGGTCGACATTAATTGAGCATTCTGATGCACTGGCCGCAGGTTGCCAGCCAGTTGCGTTCGAATTCATGTGAACTCTTCAATTACACATCTTCCATACACAAATGCGGCAGTTTTTTTATTGAATATTCATGAAGGGGTTCACACAAAATTCGCTGCTCGCCGTCATGCTCACCACACACGCTGCTCGTCGTAAGCAGCCGTTAAAAAGCGCGAAATGGATTCACGACATGAAAACTGTGCGGTCTTGTGGTATTCGGCGATCGGACTCTGTTCTGTTGATTACGGCACTCGTGGTTAGTGTGATCTGCGGGTGCGGCAAGCCACCGATGCGGCAGGTGACTGGCACAGTAACGCTGAACGGTAAGCTGGTCGAGCACTGCAAGGTTGGTTTCTTCCCCGACGTGACGGAATTCAATCCGGATCGGCACGGATATGGTTTCGGGGTGACTGATGCGACGGGCAAGTTCACGATCCAGCATCCGCAGGGAGAAAAGGGGATCTGGTCGGGTGACTACAAAGTCACTTTTACTCTGTGGGTCGACAACAAAGGTAAAGCACTGCCGATGGAGACTAAGCCCAGTGAGGTGGAGGGGGGAGTGAAGAATCTGTTTCCGCTGGCTTACGAGGAGCCATCAACAACTCCCGAGTCTGTCTCGGTAGGGTCTGGTGAGAACAGTTTCAATTTCAGCATTGCGGCACCAGCCGCTGGTGGTTGAGTTGCAGTTTTTTCAGTGTCATGGGGTTGTTTTCAAATTTGCATGGAGTTGATCATGAAGGTGTATCGTACGGCAAGGCTGTCGGCTGGGAGTAATCGACAGGGATTCACGCTAATCGAACTGCTGGTGGTGATAGCAATTATAGCCATTTTGGTTTCGCTGCTGCTGCCCGCCGTCCAGCAGGCTCGTGAAGCTGCACGCCGAACGCAGTGCAAGAACAACATCAAGCAGCTGACGCTGGCCTGCCACAATTTTCACGACGTCTACAACGGCTGGCCGATGGCTGCTGAATTCAGTGTTGGCACGACGTGGAGCGGACTGCTGCTGCCTTTTATTGAGCAGTCAGCTGCCTATCAGATGCTGACGATGCAGGAAGACAGCGTCATCAATGCTCAGTGGGCCTATCCGCTGCCGGGTAAGCCGGGAGATCCCAACGACACAGCGGTCTGGCGGAACCTATTCGTGTGTGAGCAGAAATTTCCATCTTTTCGCTGCCCGTCTGACACATTCCCGGACCAGGTGGCCGACATTTCCGGGGACAACTGGATCGTTCAGAAGCGGACGGCGATGAACTATCTGGGCTGCGTTTCCGGACGAATCGCTGACGACCGTCGTTATCAGAGCGTTGGCACGCCGTGGGGCACGACCGGCTGGGTTGAGGTCATCAGCGACCTCGACGGAGTGTTCTCGCAGAAAATCAACCATCAGCGAATCAAGCGAAACGGTGCCCATTACGGAATGATTGGGAAACGTATGGCTGACATCACTGATGGCACTTCGAACACAATTGCACTTGGGGAAGCAGTGCCGGATATGCAAGCGATTCCGCAAATGGGGACTGTTCGCGAGAATAACGCGGGAACGCAGGGGCGGAAGGACCATTGGGGTATTGGATCCGATGATGTGGACACCACAAATCAGGGTGATATGTCCGAGGCGCTGGGTTCAACAGGTGTGGCCATGAACCTGAAAAAGCCAGCGGTGGGGTCCGCGGCGTTCGCCGCCTGGGAGATCAGTTTCGGCAGTCGCCATACGGGCGGTGCGCAGTTTGGGATGGCCGACGGCTCGGTCAGGTTCATCTCAGAAAATGTTGATTTGAAAGTCTACAGTGCCCTCGGCACTCGGGATGGCGGCGAAACAGCCAGCGTCGAATGATCCCGAACTAATAATTGGTTGAATTTTGCACACCCCGCTACAGGCCCAGGCCGTGGAGCGGGGTGTTTGCGTTTGGCTGCGTCGGCAACAGTGACGGGAACTCTGAGGATTGCTTCGTTGATCGAGGCCGGCTAAGGTGCACTTCAGGAGTGTCATTGTTGCCGGGCAGAAATGGTTCCGGGGTCAGTTCACAGGGGGCTGCGATGTCGAGGTTTTGTGGTACTAATTTGCATCGCCGGTTGCGATTTTCATACGTCGTGTCGATGCTGATGGCTCTTATGCAGACGCAGCATGTCGCGGCCCAGCAGCCGTCCGCCGGCGAGGTTCGTACGCTCGATCTGGGATCCGACTGTCGCCTCGAAGTGCTGTACCTGCCCCCCGGAGATTTCCTGATGGGCAGTACGGTGAAGGAGCGAGCGTGGGCGACGGGTATTGAAGGCGGCGCGACTCCGGGGACCGAGCGGGAAAGCTACGAAGGTGAGTCCCGACCGGTGAAGATCCGCCAGGGACTCTGGATGGCTCGCACTGAAGTCAGTGTTGCCCAGTTTCGGCGATTTGCTGAGGACACCGGGTATTTGACCGACGCTGAGCGTCCTGGCGGCAAGACTCAGTGCTTCAATCCGGCATGGAGTGGCTATCAGCTGTCGACCAGCGTGGTGCATCCCTGGGAGCCTATGGCTGGCAAAAGCTGGTGTGATCCGAACTGGCAGTTTCCGCAGCAGGAAAATTTTCCGGTAGTCTGCGTCAGCTGGGCTGATGCTCGCGCTTTTTGCCGCTGGCTGAATCAGCGTGAGCAGGCAGCCGGGCGACTGCCGGAGGGTCTGGAGTATCGGCTGCCCACAGATGCCGAGTGGGAATATGCTTGCCGTGGCGGACGCCCGCGGGCGAATTTTTGGTGGGGTGATGAGCTGGAAGAGGGAGTCGGTCGCCTGAATATTTCGGCCATCGATCTGCTGCCGGACAGAAACCGCACCTGGCCTTTGGCACGAGCCACGTGGAGCGACGGCTATGCGTTTGTGTCTCCGGTCGATCATTTCGGTGAACGCGGACGAAATGGGTTCGGTCTGGCCGATATGTGCGGCGGAGTCTGGGAAGTGGTGCTGGATCACTTTGATCCGAAAGGTGGCCACGAAGAGCCGTATTTTACGAAGGAAAACTACCGGCCCGTGTGTCGCGGAGGCAATTATTTCGACGTTCCCGGGAATGCTCGCTGTGCCGTACGACTGGGGCTGGCGGGCCCCCATTATTCGGATTCCCGAGACGGGTTTCGAATCTGTCTGGGGCGAAGAATCGCAGTCCCCGATGTGCCTTGAGAGCTGTGGGTGAAACCGGCGAGAATTCGCTGCTGATCTGCGGGAAACTCAGCGGGATAAGTTGAGTTTCCCGCATGGTCAGGCGAGATTTGTATTGCCAAGACGTTTGCCGGGGTTCTGCAACGTCCCGTGTTCGATTCTCGAAAGGTTTCGCAATGAACGCCCCCAGGGCTGTCGTTTTGCTCAGTGGCGGTCTGGATTCAGCGACCGCATTGGCGGTCGCCCGGTCTCAGGGATACGAACTGCACGCTATTTCTTTTGATTACGGTCAGCGGCATCGCTTTGAGCTTGCTGCTGCTCAAAAGGTGGCTCAGGCCGCGGCCGTGGCCAGTCATGTCTTATTCCGCTTAGACACCAGTATTTTTCGTGGTTCAGCGCTGACCAATGATATTCCGGTCCCGCACAACCGGGCCGAAGCCGAAATGTCCAGCGGGATTCCGGTGACCTATGTGCCGGCGCGGAACACCATTTTTCTTTCGGTCGCCCTCGGGCTGGCCGAGTCATTGCAGGCGAATGATTTGTTTCTGGGTGTGAATGCTGTTGACTACAGCGGTTACCCCGACTGTCGCCCGGAATTTGTGCAGGCATTTCAAAAGATGGCCAATCTGGCCACAAAGGTCGGTGTCGAAGGCGGACAGATCCGAATTCACGCGCCGCTGATTCATCTGACCAAAGGCCAGATCATTCAGCAGGGCCTGCAATTGTCTGTAGACTACAGTCTGACCCACAGCTGCTACGATCCGGCGGCAGATGGTGCCAGCTGTGGCGAGTGTGATTCCTGCCAGCTGCGGCTCAAGGGCTTCGCGGAAGCCGGCGTAACAGACCCCATTCGATATGTTCAGCGGTGACGATCCTCGCTGCTGCTGCTGGCGGAGAAATCCATGAATTCTGAAACACATGATTCCAGCCCGCCCGTAAATCCGGCGGTCAGCGTTCGCAGCTTGCTGACGGAAGTTGAGTCGCTGATCCTCGAGGCGCAGGCCACGACTCGCCCGCTTGAGCTGCAGCCGTTTCGCGGCCGTTTGTTTGAGCAGTTTGTTGCGGCTGATCGCAGCGGTCTGCTGCCTGACGAAGATGCCGCCGCCGCATTCGATGATGCAGATGAAGATGATCCGGAACTGCAACTCACTGCCGATACCCTGTGCCGCCTCCTCGCCAGACGCTGGGGACTGGATATGGCAGCACGGGAAGCTCAGGCCATGCAGACGCGCCTCCCAGTCGAACAACTGGAACGAATGCGGCTGCTTTGGTCAGTCATGCGGATGTGGATGGAATGGAGCTATGCGTGGCGACGGTGGGCTGAGTTTCATCGGGTGCCGCAGGGCGGTGATCCGTGACTCAGGGTTCCACTGGCAGCACATCGACGCTGACGGACAGGCGGTGCTGGCTTCCGCCGACGCAGACGCCGGTAACGGGGGGAACGTCGCTGTAGTCGCGACCCCAGGCGAGTGTCAGATGGTCGGTGCTGCAGAGTGTGTTGTTGGTGGGGTCACAGTCGATCCACTCACCATTTCCGGCGTAGACGGCGCACCAGGCGTGTGAAGCGTCGGCTCCCACAAGGCGGGGCTGTCCGGAGGGCGGCAGTGTTCTGAGGTAGCCGCTGACGTAGCGGGCGGGCAGTCCCACGGATCTCAGAGCAGCGATCTGCACGTGTGCGAAGTCCTGGCAGACACCGCGGCGGATACGGAACACTTCGGGGACTGGTGTATTGACGGTTGTGACGCGGCTGTCGTACGTAAATTCGCGGTGGATTCGTGCTGTAAGTGCCAGCACTGCCGCAGGCAGTGTAAGTTCGGCTGTGAGTGTTTCAGTGGCCCACTGGCGAATCGTTTCGGTCCAGATGACTTTGGGTGAAGGAAACAGAAATTCCAGTGCTTCACGATCAGCCAGTACGGCTTTTCGCTGCAGTCGCTCACGAAGTTCTGCGATTCGAGTGCGGCGGACAAATTCCGGCAGGGATGGTTCGCGGACGTTCACGGTGGTGCTGGCCGAGATTTCCAGTTGCTGGTAGCCCTCGTTGAACGAGAACATGTGAGCGGGGTTACCGAATGCGTCGACGCGTCGTGAGCGAACGGATGGTTCGGGTGTGATCTGCAGGGAGAAGGATTCGACCTGCTGACGGTCGCAGGGGCGGAATTCCAGCCAGGCCTGGTTGTGTCCGACAGAAACAGTGTCTGCTCCTGTGTAGCGAGTTTTGTGTGCCACGCGATACTTCATGTTCGCCCCTCCATTTCGCCGAAGGGGCGTGGTGCGGCGGAGTGTACGAGGTACTTGCCGGTGAGTGCTTCGGACAGTCTGAGCATGGTGTCTTCGACGGTTTTCAGAGCGCTGGTCACGGCTTTCAGGGCGGGACTGGCGAGATCTGTGGCGGTCAGCATGCGAACGGCATGTGTGGCCTCCATGACCAGTCGCATTTCCGCAGAGCGGAGTGGCTGCGTGGTGACTCCCGGCAGTCGATCTGTGTGCTGTATCAGTCGTTCGAGTTGGAATGCGAGTGATCGCGGGTTGGAATCATCGGCAATGGCAAGGTCCAGCACGGCATTGCGCTGCAGGTTGTCGCGATAGCGAAAGCGATAGGTCATGCGGACATCGAGGATTTCGATTAGGGTCCGGAGGATAGCCGGGCTGGCGTTGCCGCGTCGCAGGTCTGCGGTGAGCAGCATCTGAGCCGTCGAGACGGCTCGTTCGATGGACCGCCCGATTTCGAGGAATCGCCAGGAAGGTCCGCGGTTCATACCGTCGGCGATCAGTCCGCTGACGGAGGCGAGGTCGCCGATCAGGCCGTTGGAGGAGGTGACCACATCTGTGAGGTCGCGGCTTTCGCGGCCGATCGCCGATCGAAACGCTTCGGCTGTGACATTGATGCGGTGCCAGGTGTCGGGGCTGATCCAGTCGCGAACGAGTGAGGCGAGTCTGGTGAGTTCCCGGACACTGAGAGCGAGTCCACCGTATTCCTGGGCATCGAAGACGGCGGCGGGCAGAGCTTCGGCGAGTGATGGCAGCTGAGATTCGAGTCCTTCGAGGACGAAGCCGGGTTCCAGCTGTCCCTGTTCGCTGAGCAGTCTGGCGAGGAAACGAACTTCGGGAATATCGACGCTGCCTTCTCCGGCCAGTCTTTCGGCGAGGCCGCGAATGAGTCGAGCGAGCTGATCGCAGCGATCGATGGAGCGTCCGAGCCAGAACAGGTTGTCAGCAACTCGGCTGGGGAACAGTGCGGAGGTGCGCTGCAGTTCGGCGGGCTGATCCTGGGGAGTCAGGAGGGTGACGGGGTCGACTCGCCGATCGCTCAGCACCCACAGATCTTTGCTGCTGTCGCCGCCAGAGACGGAGAGCTGCATGGGTTCGGTGTCGGGGGCGATGCGGATTAGGCCACCGGGCATGAGGTGCCACTGTCGTTCGTCTTCGACGAGGAAGGCGCGGAGGGCGACGTGTCCGGTGCGGATCCCTTCGGGTGTCCAGACGGGTGCTCCTGAGCGTCTGACTTTTTCCTGAGCAACCCAGTTCCAGGGCTCAGCCTGCAGTTTGGCTCGGCAGTCGGATTTCTGCTGGCTGGAAAGTTCGCTGATGATAATTTCTTCGCCGCCGCTTTTCTGGAAGGCAGGTTTGAGGACCAGTTCGTCGAGGCGGTGCAGCACTTCTGTGAGTGCCGCGGGATCTCCGCACCACCACGAGGGGATGGATGGCAGCAGCAGCGGTTCTGCCAGCAGGTGCTGGCACAGTTCGGGCAGGAATGGCATGAAGACCGGGGCGCCGACGATACCGCAGCCGGGAGTGTTGACGACGGCCACATTGCGGGCGCGGACGGCGTTCAGAATTCCGGGAACGCCTTGTTCGGAGTATCCGCCCAGTTCGAGTGGATCGAGTCCGGCTTCGGCGCAGCGTGTCATGACGATGTCGACCGGGACCAGTCCGGAGAGGGTTTTCATGCAGACGACATCGCTGCGCACAGCGAGGTCGCCACCTTCGACGAGAGTGTAACCGAGGTATCTGGCGAGGTAGACATCTTCAAAGTAGTAGGGGTGACCGGGGCCGCTGGAGAGCAGTACGATGCGGGGGCTGTCGGTGGGGCGAGCGGTGCGTTTTCGCAGGGAGTTTTGGAGTCGTACGAAGAAGGGCGCCAGTCGATCGACGGGCAGTTGTTTAAGGCCGGTGGCCATTGAGCGAGAGCTGACGATGCGGTTTTCGAGGGCGAAACCGGGGCCGGCTGGTGCTTCACTGCGATCCGCCATGACGCAGAAGGATCCGTCGGCTCGGCGAGCGAGTTCGGCAGCATAGAGAAACATAGGGGAGTGATCACCGGTCTGCAGGTCACAGAAAGACCGCAGGTATTCGGGGTTGGCAAACAGGACTTCCGGGGGCAGCAGTCCGGATTCGATCAGTCGGCGTTGTCCGTAAATGTCGGCGATGATCAGGTTCAGCAGTCGGGCACGTTGTGCGAGTGCTGCTTCGACTGTGGACCATTCGGCAGCCGTGGTGACCAGCGGCAGCAGGTCCAGTCGCCATGGTCGAGCACCTTCGCCCCCATCGCTGGGCGAATGGTAGTTGACCCCATTTTCGCGAAGCATGCGGTCGGCCTGCAGATTACGGCGTGTGAAATCTGCGGTCGGTATGGTTCGAAACAACTGGAGAAATCGTTGCCAGTGGGGGCGAGGCTGTCCGTCTGCGTCGTAGACTTCATTGAAGACTTCGCTGGAGCACTGAAATAGTGGTTCATGTCGCGAGGACGCTGGAACTGCCGAGTTCATGCGATAGGCTTCTGTTGGTGCGGTCACTTTGCGGCAACGGATTCACATGGACGGATGGCCTGCCAGCGAAGCCAGTGGTCGGCGATCACGATGGCGGTCATTGCTTCAGCCATGGGAATGAAGCGTGGCAGCAGGCAGGGATCGTGTCGACCGGTGGTACGAATGGTGGTGGACTGTCCGGTGCGAGTGACGGTTTGCTGTTCTCGGGCAAGGCTGCTGGTGGGTTTGACGGCGGCCCGCAGCAGAATCGGGGCTCCGGTGGACATTCCGCCCAGCATGCCGCCGTGGCGATTGCTGGCGACGGCGACGGGAGGTGCCAGTGGATTGGCAACGCTGGCGGGCCCGGGGATAAAATCATCGTTGTTCTGGCTGCCGCGCATTTCACAGCAGCCGAATCCGATGCCATATTCAACTGCGAGGACGGCAGGCAGGCTGAAGAGGGCTTTGGCGAGGTCGGCTTTGAGTTTATCGAAGACCGGGTCGCCGAGTCCGGGAGGAATTCCGGTGGCGACGATCTGCGCGGCACCGCCGATGGAGTCGAGGTCCCGGCGGACTTCGTCAACCAGTGCCACCATGTGTGGGACGATAGAGTGGTCGGGGCAGCGCACAAGGTTAGGAGAGCCATCGGGTAAAAATTCAACGTGCCGCAGCGTGACAAGTTCGGGGTTGGGGATGCTGGCCCGCAGAGTGCCGATCTGCGAGACCCACGCGAGGACCTGTCCACCGAATGCTTCTCGGATCAGTTTTTTGGCGACGGCTCCGGCGGCGACCCGCGCGGTAGTTTCGCGGGCACTACTGCGTCCGCCGCCGCGATAATCGCGGAACCCATAGCGGGCATCGAAGGTGAAGTCTGCGTGTCCGGGTCTGTATTTTTCGCGGATGTCGGAATAGTCGCTGCTGCGCTGGTCCGTGTTGCGGATGAGAATTGCGAGTGAGGTGCCGGTTGTGCGTCCTTCGAAGACTCCGGAAAGGATTTCCGGTTCATCCTGTTCCTGACGCTGGGTTGTGAGCAGGCTTTGTCCGGGGCGACGACGTGCGAGGTCTGGCCGCAGATCGTCGGCAGTCAGGCTAAGGCCTGGGGGCATGCCATCGATGATGACGACATTCCCGGGACCGTGACTTTCGCCGGCAGTCGTAATGCGGAACAGTTGACCGAAGGAATTACCGGGCATACGAGTACCTACGACGCGGGTTCAGTGTGCGGGGCTGGCAACGAGCTGCTTCATATCTCGGACGGCACGTTCGAGTCCGACGAGCACCGCTCGGGAAATGATGGAATGTCCGATGTTGAGTTCATGGACGCCATGGAGTCTGGCGACGGGGCGAACGTTGTCGTAGGTGAGTCCGTGGCCCATGTTGAGGATCAGCCCCTGGGAGACAGCGTAGAGTCCCGCTTCGCGGAGGCGGTGCAGTTCGGCGAGTCGTGCCTGCGGTGTGCGGGCTTCAGCATAAGCGCCAGTGTGTAGTTCGACGGCCGGGACATTGAGTTCGCGGGCTTTGCGAACCTGTTCGACGTCGGGGTCAATAAATAAGCTGACGAGAATCCCGACACCGGTGAGTTGATCGGCACACTGTTTGATCCGCTGGGCATGTGTGATGACGTCGAGTCCGCCCTCAGTGGTGACTTCCTCGCGGCGTTCGGGGACGAGTGTGGCCTGTTGGGGAAGAGTCTGCAGGGCGATGCGGGTGATTTCGTCGCAGACGGCCATTTCGAGATTGAGTTGCAGCCGGACTGTTTCTCGGAGGACTCGAACATCACGATCCTGAATATGACGGCGATCTTCACGGAGGTGGATGGTAATGGAGTCGGCGCCGCCGAGTTCGGCGAGCACGGCTGCCTGAACGGGATCAGGTTCGGCACCGCGGCGCGCCTGCCGGATGGTGGCAATGTGATCGATGTTAACTCCGAGCAGGGCCATGACCTGAAGACTCCGAGATTAATCTGGGAATGTGTTGGTTGGTGGGGAGGGGGGCTGAGCCCTCGAGGCTGACAGACTGTCGGAACGGGATTTAGCAGAAAGAGGGGAACGCTGGGAAGCTGGAAACCGTTGTATTGTCTGAATCGGGCTGTTGACCGGGGCGATCGCACCTCCCGGAATCGGTACGTTTTTTGCGGATGGGAATCAGCGAGCGAATGACTGCCGTTCTGGCACCCGGTCGCAGACTCGGTCGTTATAGATGTGATTTTGCAGCAGTTTCAAGGCATTTTGGGTTGAGGCTGTGGCTGAGACTCTTGTGAATCCCCTGACTGGGTTTGTATGATTGGTGGTCCGGCGGGACGACTTTCGGGGTTCGCTGGAATTTGTGTCCGGATCTGGGAAGATGTGACTAGGGTGTGCTCTCAGGTTGCGAGTGCAAGTTTGTGCCGCGGCAGCGGGGGCTGTATTGCTGGTATTTTTCGGGGCAGGACAAATGGGTTCTGTGAAGCAGCAGGTTGCACCGGCGACGGTGGGCACGACGGAAGTGATGATTGAGGCCCGGGGGCTGAGCAAGTTCTACGGCGACTTCGCGGCGACTCGCGATGTCAGCTTCAGCGTACCGCGGGGTCAGGTCTGTGCCTTTCTGGGGCCGAACGGTGCCGGGAAGAGCACGACGATGAAGATGCTCACTGGCTTTTTGGCTCCCAGTCGTGGCGAGGCATTTATTGCCGGCCACAGCGTGGCGGACCAGCGGATGCAGGCCAGCGAGCATCTGGGATATCTGCCGGAGAACGGTCCTTTGTATGTGGAGATGACGCCAGAGTCTCTGCTGACGTACATGGGCGAGGTGCGTGGACTGTCGGGGGATTATCTGGCCGGTCGTTTATCGTGGGTGGCGGACAAATGTTCGTTGTCTGAAGTGTGGCGGAAACCAATAGCGAAGCTGTCGCGTGGTTTTCGTCAGCGTGTGGGTATGGCGCATGCGATGCTGCATGATCCGGCTGTTCTGATCCTTGATGAACCGACCAGTGGTCTGGACCCGAATCAGGTGCAGGGGGTGCGAGAACTGATACAGGATCTGGCGGCAACGAAGACGATTCTGCTGTCGACGCATATCTTGCAGGAGGTGCGTGCGGTGTGTAATCGAGTGGTGCTGATCAACAGCGGTCGGGTGGTGTTTGATGGCCCGACAAGCGGTCTGGGTCAGAATGAGGTGGAAATGGAAGAGAATTTCCGCCGGAAGACGACAGTCGGCATTGTGTGACGGCGGCCGTTGCGGGTGGTTCGGCGTGTGGATTTGAGTTTGCGACGAAGATTTGGGGTGAGGGCTATGCTTCGCAGTCATGTCATCAAAGCGGTCGCGCTGCGGAATTTCCGCAGCTATTTTTCGGGTGTGCTGGGGTATTTGTTTATTCTGGTATTTTGCGTTGCTGCGGCATCGATGACGTTTTCCGATGCCTTTTTTGCGGCGAACCAGGCGAATCTGGACCAGCTGACGGTCGCTTTTCCCTGGTTGTTGCTGTTCGTCATACCGGCGATCACTATGACGGTGTGGGCGGACGAGCGGAAGCTGGGAACGGACGAGCTGCTATTTACGATGCCGGCCTCGGAAGTGGAGGTGCTCGCGGGCAAGTATCTTTCGGTGGTGGGTGTTTACACGGTCGCTCTGCTGTTTTCGCTGGTGAACGTCCTCGTGCTGTTGCTGCTGGGCAGTCCTGATCCCGGAGCGATTTTCTGTGCTTACGCCGGTTACTGGTTTGCAGGTTGTGCGCTGCTGACGGCGGGGATGCTGGCATCGGCGTTTACAAATAGCGCCACGGTGGCATTTGTGGTGGGCGTGGTGTTCTGCTGTGTTCCCGTGCTGCTGTACCATGCGACTGATGTGGTGGAGTGGCTGGCCAGCCTGACTGGCGGTGCACGAGACCTTTACACCTTGCGAAACGCCTTGTCTGCGCTCAGTCTGCAGCAGCAACTGCTGGATTTCAGTGTGGGTGTTTTGCCGCTGACAGGGATTTGCTGGTTTGCATTTTTCTCGGCTGTGATGCTGTATGCGAATCTGGTGGTAATATCGAAGCGTCGCTGGGCCGAGGGCAGCAAGAAATCAGCGGGTCTGCAGTACGCGTTGCGAACGCTGTGTGTCGCGGTGACCTGTGGTTCCCTGTTGTTTATGCTGTCGCGGATGCCATTGCGGGCGGACCTGTCGGCCGAGAATCTATTTACGCTGGCCGATGCGACTCGGCAGACGATTGCCGGCATCCGGCAGACGCAGCGAGTGACGATTCAGGCCTTTTTGAGTCCGGAGGTACCTTCGGATTACGTGGAAACTCGCCGTCAGCTTGTCGGGCTGCTGCGTGAGTTTGGTCGATCGAGTGGTGGTGCGGTCGAGGTGCGTGAGATTTCAGTGGAACCGTTTAGCGAGGAAGCCGAGCAGGCTCGGGCGCTGGGAATTGAACCGGTGCGGCTGCAGTACGACCGGGATGGCAAGCGTGAAGAGGCGGAAGTGTTTCTGGGGGCCTTCCTTCAGAGTGCCACCGATGAACTGGTGATCCCGTTCTTTGGCAAGGGGTTACCGATCGAGTACGAGCTGACTCGGTCGCTGCGGACGGTATCGGCTGAGAAGCGTCTGAAGCTGGGTGTGTTGCTGACGGATGCTCAGGTGATGACCGAGGGGGCCGGTGGCGGTCGCTGGGAAATTGTGCGTGAGTTGCAGAAACAGTACGAGGTAGTGGCGGTCAATCCTTCACAGAAGATGATTCCTGAGGACAAGCCGTCAGCGGATGCTGAAAAATCTGCTGAGGAGTCTGGCGAGGGAGACGCAGACGGGGAGAAGTCGGCGGAGGACAAGAAACCTGCGGAGGCTTTTGATGTACTGCTGGCGATCATGCCGTCATCGCTGACTCAGCCGCAGATGGATAATTTTTTGGAGTACGTTAAGTCTGGACGACCGACTTTGGTGTTTGATGACCCGTGTCCGTTTGTGTTTCAGACTCAGGCCGGGCTGACCATGGCGCCGCGGATGCCAAAGGCTGGTGGTGGCGGAATGTTTGGTGGTGGTCCTCCGCCGGAGCAGAAGGCGGACAATGGGGAACTGACGGGGCTGATGACTTTGTTGAATCTGAAGTGGGACAACGGTCAGATCACTTATGACCGCAACAATCCTCACAGTCAGTTTGGGACTCTGCCGCCTGAGTACGTCTTTGTATCGAAGACGGGCAACGACGCTGATCCGTTTTCGCAGGCCAGTGCAGTCACAAAGTCGCTGCAGGATCTGGTGTTGCTGTTTCCGGGGACGATTGAAGACCGTGCGGGCCGCAAGGATCAGCAGTTTGAGCCGTTGCTGCGAACCAGTCGCGAGTCAGGTTTGCTGGGGTGGGATGACTTTACTTCGCAGTCGTTCAGTCCCTTTTCGATGTCTCCGTCGCGTGAGATCAATCCGAATCCGCGACGGCGAGATGACGGTGATTCGCACGTCCTTGCGGCGCATATTCGCAACGAGTCTAAGGAAAGTCCGCTGAATGTGATTTTCTGTGCGGATCTGGACATGATTACCGACTGGTTCTTTATGGAACGCAATCGGGGCATGCTGGATGTGCAGTTTGACAACGTGACATTTGTGCTGAATGCGGTTGATGCGCTGGCGGGGAACGACACCTTCATTGATCTGCGTTCGCGTCGTGAGACTTTGCGAACTTTGAAATTCGTCGAGGGGCGAACGATTGATTTGCGCAAGAAGCTGAATGTGGAAGAAAAGGAAGCTCAGGCGGCGATGGATGAAGCCTTGAAGACGGCGGAGACTGAGCTGCGCGAAGAGATCGGCCGAATTGAGAAGGACGAGACTTTGGATGATCGCAGCCGTGAAGTTCAGGTCAGTCAGAAGGAACAGCAGCTGAATCGTCAGCTGGAGGTACGCAAGGAGCAGCTGGAGCGGGATGTCAGTTCGAGGGTTCGCCGTTCGGCCATGGAGATGAAGCGGGAAGTGCGGCGAGTGGAAAATACGGTGCGAATTGTGGCCTGCATTGTGCCGGCAATTTTGCCCATCTGCTTTGGCATGTTGTTCCTGGGGATGCGCAATCTGGCGGAGCAGCAGTCCATCAATCCGAATCGAAGGAAGAGCTGAGGCTGAGATATGAATTCTACGAATAGAACATTGATGTTTCTGGCGACAGCAGGCGGCTCACTGCTGCTGGCGTTTCTGGTGAACGTTGCCAGTGCGCCGAAGTCCGTCGAAGGGTTTTCCGAAGTTGGTCAGGATTTCTTCCCGGAGTTCCTTGACCCGCTCAAAGCGATGGCGCTGAGCGTGGCGAAGTATGACACTGAGCAAAAGGAGAAGCAGTCCTTTTCAGTGAAGAAGAATGATCAGGGATTTTGGGTGATCCCGTCGCATCATGACTATCCGGCAGAGGCGGCAGAACGGCTGGCTCGCACGGCAGCCTCGATGATTGGCATTCGCAAGGTGGCTGTTCAGAGTCGCAGCAAGGACGACTGGGGTCGTTATGGCGTTGTGGATCCGGAAGCTGAGGCAGCGACGGGTGCTGACGGGAAAGATCCTCGCGGCACGAGACTGCTGCTGAAGGATGGCAGCGGCAATGGCCTCGTGGACCTGATTGTGGGCCGTGCGGTCGAGGACCGGACCGGGCACTATTACGTGCGGCAGCCCGACAAGAACACCGTATTCATCGCGAAGATGTCTGTGGACTTGTCAACCAAATTCGCTGACTGGATCGAGCCTGATTTGTTGAAGTTGAATCAGCCCGACATCAGTCGCATTCTGGTCAATCGGTATTCTGTGGATGAGCAGCAGGGGACGATTAATCAGGGTGAAGTCCTGGATTTTGTGAAGGATAAGACAGCTGGCAAGTGGGGTCTGGACGGGCTGAATTCAGAGACTGAGCAGGTCAAGGAAGCTGCGGTTACGGATCTGGTCAGGAATCTGGACCAGCTGAAGATTGTGGGTGTTCGTCCGAAGCCGCAGGGTTTGAATGCGGATCTGACGGTTTCGGAAGAGGTTGCTCAGAATCCGCTGCTGCGTCAGGTTCTGCAGGCGGACATGCAGCGTCAGGGTTTCTTTGTGGCTCGTGGGCCGCAGAATTCCGTGCAGCTGGTATCGAACGAGGGTGAGCTGATTGCCGGTACCAGCAATGGTGTGCGGTACACCTTGTATTTCGGCGAGATTGCTCGTGGCACCGAGAAGGATATCGAAGTTGGTTTGAAGTCAGAGGATGCGGCGGGTGAAAAGGCCGAGGCGGGCAAGGAAGGTGAGGGCGCTGAGGCTGAAACTAAAGAGGCTGCTCCGGCTGAGGGTCCTGAGAAGGGGCCGCGACGTTATCTGCTGGTGAAGGTTGATTATGATGAGGGGTTGCTGGGGGCGAAGCCTGAGGAGCCTGTGGCACCTGAGAAGCCGGCGATTTTGACTGACGGTGCTGCACCAGCTGAGGCTGCACCGGCCGAGAAGCCGGCAGATGCTGCTCCGGCGGGGGACAAGCCTGCTGACGAGAAGCCTGCTGACGAGAAGCCTGCTGACGAGAAGCCTGCTGACGAGAAGCCTGCTGACGAGAAGCCTGCTGACGAGAAGCCTGCTGACGAGAAGCCTGCTGACGAGAAGCCGGCGGCGGATCCGGGTGCCTGTGATGAGCCTCAGGCTGCTGCTGCTGAGCAGGCCGCTCCGGCGGCTGCAGTACCGGCGACTGACGCCGCAACGCAGGACCCTGCTCCGGCGTCACCGGCAGCGGACTCCCCTGCCCCGGCCCAGCCTGCTGCAGACGAGCCGAAGCCAGTCGTGGATCCGAAGGCTGAGGCTCAGAAGGCGTACGATCAGGCTCTGGCCGAGTATGAAGCTGCGAAGGCCGGACATGCGGCAGCGGTGAAGGCGTGGGACGATCGTGCGAAGGAGGGCAAGAAGCGGGTGAAGGAATTGTCGGAGCGATTTGCCGGCTGGTATTATGTGATTACGGCGGATAGCTTTGAGAAGTTCCAGGTGACTCGAGCGTCTTCCGTTGAGCCTAAGTCGGCTGCACCGGCACCTGGGGCAGCTCCGGGCGCTGGGGGTTTGGGGTTGCCGGGTCTGGAGGGCAATCCGCTGTTGCCGCCTGGTGCCGGGAACTGAGAGATTCTGTGATTGCGTGAGTCTCAGCTGGGCCTCGGACGATTTCGTCCGAGGCTCGCTGTGTTTCCGGGGAGGCTTGGCGGCTTGTGGTGCGGCGGGGAGTTGCCAGTCCGTGTTCGCGAGCGATGCGGTGCACGGTATCTTTGTTGACATTGCAGGCGCGTGAGATGGATCGGATTGGGGGTGCGGCGGTGCTGTCGCTGGCGAGCTTCAGGTGGGCGATGACGCACTCCCGGCAGTTGTTGCGAAGGGTCGGTTTTCTGCCGGCACGTTGATTCCAGGGAGTGAGTGGGGCAGGCGTTCCTGCAGGAATCGTTGTCGCCAGATTCCGACTGTGCCGCGTGAGCAGCCAAGTTTTTCGGCGGTTTGCAAGTTGGAAAGTCCGTTCGCCAGTTTGAGGACGATGAGGGCACGCAGTTTCTGGCGTGGTACTGTTCGGGGGTTTGCCAGTTGACTGTTAAGGCTCTGTTTTTCTTCGTCAGAGACAGTATTTGCCGGAATTTTTGCATAATTTCACGGCTGCTGCGGAATCGGGTTTGGCGGGGCGGAGTGAGCAGTCTGTGCAGACGGTGTGTGTTGGAAAATCGCTGCGGGTGAGCGTGAAGTGACAGGAACTCCATGTTTTTGCTGAATTTTGACCGGAATTCTGTGGAGGGTGTAAAGCGGGGTGGTGCGGGCTTTACATGAGTTGGCTGGTGATGGAGACTGTCTGTCGGGTGAGTGCGATGCGGCATCAGCCTTGATGCAGTCATCCGGGCGTGCTGGCCGTGGGGTCTTTAGCGCGGGGCTTTAATGATGTTCCGACGTGGCAATCGACTGTTCAGTTTTCTGTTGTTCTGGTGCGTGCTGGCCAGTTCTGCGGTGGTCCTGGCCTGTCAGGTGCCTGTGTTCCGCTATGCTCTGGAACGCTGGATAGCAGATCAGTATCGTTTTGTGGTGTTGTGTGATGCGGAATTAAGCCCGCAGCAGCAGTCACTGGTGGGCCGCCTTGCAGGTGGTCGCAAGGCGGGTGTTCGAGTGCATCGGGTGACGGCAGAGTCGGATGAGTTTCTGCGGGATTTGTGGCGGCAGCGTACCGATGCAAAGGCTCCGCTGCTGGTCAGCCTGTTTCCTCGGACTGCCGCGGTTGAGACTGCATTGCCGGCTTTTGTCAGTGCGTTCTCAGAGGAATCGGTGCAAGGGGTTCAGGACAGTGCTGTGCGGAGGAAGCTTGTGCGGCGTCTGCAGTCCGGCGATTCGGCGGTGTGGCTGTTTCTGGAGAGCGGAGAAGTTGAGAAGGATCGTGCGGCGCGGGAACGTCTGGAGGTGTCTCTGCAGATGCAGCAGCAGCGTCTGAAGCTGCCGACGGCGAGCGAGATGGAGGTCACTGAGCAGCAGCTGCGAGAGTTGCGTGTGCCGCTGCGGATTTCGTTTTCTGTTTTGCCATTGAAGCGTACGGATCCGGCTGAGTCCTTTTTGATCAGTTGTCTGCTGCGCAGTGAGGATGATCTGGAACAGTTGCGGGAGCCCATGGCATTTCCGGTTTTCGGTCGGGGGCGAGTGTTGTATGCACTGGTGGGCGAAGGTATTGCGGAAGGTACAATTTCGGCGGCCTGTGATTTTCTAAGTGGGCCGTGTTCGTGTCAGGTGAAGGAGCAGAATCCGGGATTTGATCTTTTGGTTTCGGCCGACTGGGAAAAGTCATTGGGGAGTGTGTTGGTGAGTGATCCGCTGCCCGAGCAGCCTGGTGCTGGCCGGGCTGGTGCGGCACCGAAGCTGCTGGCGATTCCGCCGGGGCGAAAGTCTGAGCCGAGTGGTTCGGGGCGATCGCAGTGATGTGGCGTCTGAGCGGTACATGGTCGACGCGGTGAGCCCAGCGATGGTGGCTGTTGCTGTTGTTTTGCGTGCATGCGATTTTGGCTCAGCGGTTGTTGTAGCAGCGGATGCAGCAGCCGCAATGGTCGCCGCTGCTGGCGAGATGTCTGCTGCTGCCTTTCTTTTAGGTGCGTTCGGCGGGTGCAGTCTGGAGTCTGGGCTGGCGGGGACGTCGGCTGCTGCAGCTGGAGGTGTTTGTCTTGGTTGGTGGATGCGATTTCCGGTTGTACGGTATACGAAAATCGCTGACAGAGTCGTTTTATTGATTTGCTTCAGACGAGTTCGCTGTCAGTATTGAATATTGCTGATTGGCTCGGTGTGAACAGGGCCGTTGAGAAAGCTTGCGGGGATGTAGGGACGGTAAATGTTTAATTGTTGACTTTGGTTGTCTGCGTGTGCTGGAATGTTGCTTGTGCTGGCTTTTTCGTGGACCTGCTGTGGTGCCTTAATCGCAGAGGTCCACAATGCTCAGATTTTTTACGGCGGATCCGGCTACGTCGATATGTTGATCAGCAGTGACGGATCGGACAATCTGGCAGCATTTTCTGCCCAACTGAAAATCACACAGACATTGCAATTATCGGTAACGGACATGCAAAATTTGATGACGTTCAAGCACCGCATGTCACTTCGCCGTTCAGTTGTTTTTTGGGTGAATTGAGTGGTTGCGACGTGGCTCCACAGAGTGGCTTGTTCCGGGACATCGAAGTCAATTTCAGTGACTTACTGCCTCTTTTAATAATGTAACCCCGGGATCAGCGAAACGGCTTCTGACGCGTCTGCTTGTGACGCACACGAACGGCACATTTGCTGCCGTCGGCGAAACGTCCACGGTGGAGTTTCTTCGTGCGCTCCCAGGAATTGAATTTCTTGATTCAGGTGGTGCGAAATCAAACCTCGCAACCACCGGTCAAAAGTATACCGGCACCATCACGATTGTGACTCCGGAACCCACAACTGGCGGTGTTCTGTTGTGTGCCGACGTCGGAGTGGTGTTGTGACGCAGGCTGAGGCGACATTCCAGAGCCTACAGCACTCGGTTTCCAGAACTTCCCGACGGGTCGAGACGCCGAGGGGCACAGTCGTACCCCCCATCATCTTAGAAGAAGGCGGCGGAGCAAATAGCTGCGTCATCCGCGGCGCGCAATAAACGACAGCGCGGCAAGGCCCCGAAAAGCTCCTGGCTTTCCTCACCGCGCTGTCTGTTTAATGGAGAGTCGAGTAATTCTGTTGCGTCTTCAACAGACCTAATTGATTCCCTCGACTCCAAAAACACAGGTCAGGGGATTCCGGGGTCAACATTTTTATGGGGAAATTTTGAGACCCTGGCAAATTGACTCAAGTGCCCGCTTTGGGGTGTGTCTGCGGTCAATGTTGGGTGCCGGCAGCTGCGCCTGTCACTGGCTGGGCGGTCTGGGGGGATTCTGTGTGGGCTGCCGATTGTGTCGTTTGCACACAGTGGCGGCGTCATGATCCGCAGGACGGTTACAGACGACAGCTTCAGTCGGCGGCAGTGAACTACCGATGTTTCGAAGTGCTACTGTTATCGAACGTGGGGTCTCGGCCGAGATGCGAGCTGAAGATGGAGCGGACTGAGGTGAACGCGGGATTTCCTGGTGACATTGCGGCCCGGTTGCTGGCTCAGACCGCCGGCTGGTCTGCTGTTGGTGCCTTTCTGCTGCCATCAACAGAGACTGTGATTAGTCTGACTCGGGAATTGCAGGATCTCTTGTTTCCGGGTGTTCGCCGGGCTGGTTCAGAGCCGGGTGGATTGTTGCCAGCCGAGACACAACTGACCGAGCGACTGCAGCGGGTGGCATCCGAATTGCGGGGGCAGGTGGTGCTGGCCCTGCAGCATGTGCGGCAGGCGACGCTCAGGCTTCATGACGCACCTTGGCGTGTGCAGGAGGAGGCGGAGCGGCATGTGGAGGAATTTCTGCGGCGACTGCCGGGGCTGCATACGTTGCTGATGTCAGACGTGAATGCGGCGTTTGAGAAGGATCCAGCCGCTAAGACTCGAGATGAAATCGTATTGTGTTATCCTGGAATTCAGGCGATCAGTGTCTATCGGCTGGCGCATGAACTGCAGGTCCTGGGCGTTCCGTATCTGCCGCGAATGATGACCGAGTGGGCTCATCGGGAAACCGGGATCGACATCCATCCGGGAGCTGAGATTGGCGGGGCGTTTTTTATTGATCACGGCACGGGTGTGGTGATTGGTGAGACGTGTCGGATCGGTGAGGGCGTAACGTTGTATCAGGGGGTGACTCTGGGGGCGTGGTCATTCCCGCGGGATGAGGAGGGGCAGTTGATTCGCGGGGCGCGACGTCACCCGACACTGGAAGACCGAGTGACAGTTTACAGCAACGCGACGATTCTGGGTGGTACAACGGTGGTCGGAGCCGGCTCGCAGATAGGTTCCAGTGTTTCTTTGAACCGAAGCGTGCCTGCAAACACGATTGTAACGATCGAGCGACCTTCACTGAAGTTTCGCGAGGCTGCGTGAGATTTGAGTGTGGTCAGATGAGGCGGGCTTTGCCGGCTCGAACCAGCCCACCCTGTGCGACGGCGATGAAGTCCTGACGTCGTTCGAGGATAGTGATGTCCTCGAGCGGATTTCCGGGGACAACGAGCAGGTCTGCCAGTTTGCCGGGCTCAACGGTGCCGACTTCGTGGCTTCTGCCGAGCAGTTTTGCTCCATTTTTGGTGGCACAGGTGAGGACCTCGAGGGGGCTAAAGCCGACGTATTTGACGAAGAATGTCAATTCGCGGGCGTAGTCACCGTGGGGGTTCCAGGCGAAGCCGTAGTCCCCGCCCATTCCGAGGCAGCCACCTGCCCTGAGGATCATGCGGGCACTTTCGGATCCCCCGTCCAGCGTTTCCTGGTGCCCATCAATGACTCGCTGTGACATTCCGAATTCGGGGCCGCGTTGAATACTGGCGTATTCGAAGTACAGGGCTGGCACGCAGGGGACATCGCGTGAGAGCAGCAGATCGAGGCATTCCTGATCCATGAAGGTGCCGTGTTCGACGGCATCGTAGCCGGCTTTGAGCGCGTTGCGGATACCTTCAGTGGCGCGGCAGTGGCCAGTGACCTTCAGTCCGTGATTATGGGCTGTTGCCACGACTGCATGCATTTCTTCGAAAGTCATGCACAGTGTGTGATGGTCATTGGTATCAGGTGCCGCGGCGTCCCCGGTCGGATAAGTTTTGACCCATTCGACGCCGTCTTTGACCAGTTTTCGAACGGCGGCTCGGGCCTCAGTTGGTCCGTTAATCAGCAGCACGAGTCCTTCCATACCGATACGGCGGAAGTCCGGATTCCAGTCCATCAGTCCGCCGACGCCGCAGATTTCGCGGCCGCTGGCAGCCAGTCTGGGGCCCGAGCAGATGTCGTTTTCGATCGCCTGTTTCAGCCAGACGTCGATATTGAAGAGACTGCCCCCGCTGCGAGCGGAGGTGTAACCGCATTCGAGTGCGAGCCGCGCGTTGGCGGCGGCCAGCAGCGTGACGTATTCGACCGGGTATTTGATGTCGAGATCTTCGAGTGCTGCGACATTGAAATAGGTGGGGTGAAAGTGTGCTTCAACAAGACCTGGCAGGATGGAGCCACGGGCCGCGTCGATCACGGTGGCGTCTGGAGGAATCTGGGGGGCCTGTGCAGCGGGGCCGACCCAGGTGATGCGTCCATTGACGGCGACGACTGCGGCATCCGGGACTGGTGCACCGCCATTGCCGTCGATGAGTTGGCCGTTGCGGACCACGAGAGTGCCAGAGTGGATCTTCATGAGAAGGCTCGCGATGTGTTCCAAGGTGGGGGTGGGTGGGGACGGTGCCTGTTGCGGCGCAGGATATTTGGGTGTTGTGAACAAACGCAAGCGTGGCGACTGGCTGGACTTCAGCAGCACTTCCGAATCGTGGGAACGGTGTCGAACTGGGGTGTTTTCGGAGTTTTACCGTTACAAAAGCTCGGGGAAGCGGGGGAAAAGCATCAAGGCTGGCTTTTTCCTTGCCGATCAGCCCTGACGGAATTACACTGTTCCAGTGCTCTCTCGTGCAAATTCCTGCACGTCCGTGTGGTCTGTCCGAGTCGGGGATCCGCGTTAGTGTGCTCGGTGCTGCAGCGGTTCTGCGGCGTTTCAGCAGTTGACGTTGCGGGTGTACTTGCCACTCGTTCAGTCAGCGGCAATGGAAAATTCAGTCATGAAGAAGAACATCCACCCGGATTACCGTCCTGTCGTATTTATGGATACCTCGACCGGGACTCGGTTCCTGATCAACTCCACGATTCGTACGAAAGAAACGACGAAGTGGGAAGACGGTCAGGAGTATCCGCTGTTCAAGGTAGAAATCAGTTCGGCGTCGCATCCGCTGTACACCGGAAAGATGAAATTTGTGGACTCGGCCGGCCGTGTCGAGAAGTTTACAAAGAAGTACAACTGGGCAGGTCGCGATACGAAGTAGCTGTTCACTGCTGAAGATCTGATGGGGGCGTGCGCGGTTTGCCGTGCACGTCCTTTTCGTTTTTTTGCTTCGGAGTGATGTCGCATGTTTCCGGCACTTGAACGTCAGGCTGCTCGATATGCAGAGCTGGAAAAGCAGCTGCTGGACCCTGACGTACTATCGAATGTGCCGCGGATGCTTGAGCTCCGCAAAGAAATGGGCTCGCTGGCGAAGATCGCTGTGGCCGTGCGACGATTTCATTCGCTGGAGGGCGACATTGAAGCGGCGAAGATGATGGTCGATGAGGAAACCGAGCATGAGGCTCGCGAGTATGCTCGGGCCGAACTGTCACAACTCCAGGCTCAGCATCGTGAACTGTCGGTGGAGCTGGAGGACATGGCGACTGCTGGCGACTCGATTACTCGCGGGGCCTGCATTATGGAAATTCGGGCCGGCACGGGCGGTGACGAGGCTGCCTTGTTCGCAAAGGACCTTTACGACATGTACCTTGCGTGGTGCGGTCAGAAGGGCTGGAAGACAGAGCTGCTGGAATTTAGTCCGACAGAGTTGGGTGGGCTGAAGGAAGTGGTATTTTCAATCATTGGCGACGGTGCTTTTCATGCGCTGCAGTTCGAGAGTGGCGGGCATCGGGTACAGCGGGTGCCTGAGACAGAGCAGCAGGGGCGAGTGCATACAAGTGCGGCGACGGTGGCGGTGCTGCCCGAAGCGGATGAGGTTGAGATCGACATTCGTCCGGAGGATCTGGAAGTTGACACGATGCGCGCCGGCGGTCCGGGCGGTCAGAAAGTGAACAAGACGGAGAGTGCCGTCCGCATTACTCACCTGCCCACCGGGATTGTGGTGAAGTGTCAGGACGAAAAAAGCCAGCACAAAAATCGTGCGAAGGCGATGCGAGTGCTGCGAAGCCGGATTTTGGAGCAGCAGCAGCATAAACTGCAGTCAGAACGGTCCGAGGTCCGCAGAACTCTGGTGGGCTCCGGTGATCGCTCGGAACGCATCCGGACGTACAACTTTCCTCAGAATCGGTTGACTGATCACCGCTGCAATCTGACACTCTACAAGCTGGATCGAATTGTTCAGGGAGATCTGAATGATCTGATTACGGAGTTACTGGCATTCGACCGCTATGAGCGCCTGAAGGCCAGCGAAGAGCGTTTGTGACTGGCTGTATGCAGCGATGGTTGAGGTATCTATGGGGAAGGGGCTTCACACATGGGTGCTCGGGGCAAGGTGCTGATCGTAGTGGGTGACGCCACAGAGACTCTGGATACCATGTATCCTTACTATCGGCTGGTGGAAGCTGGATTTCAGCCGATCGTGGCAGCGCCCGAGCAGCAGCGCTATCAGATGGTTCTGCATGAGGTGAAGCCGGGCTGGACGATCACAAAGGAGTGGGAGGGGTACTCGATTCAGGCGGATGTGGCGTTTCGGGACATCCATGAACACGAGTATTCCGGGATTCTATTTTCGGGTGGGCGGGCTCCGGAGTACATCCGATACGACGCCGATCTGGTGCGAGTGACGAAGTACTTTTTCGCGGCCGGCAAGCCGATCGCCAGTGTGTGTCACGGTGTTGAGATTCCAGCGTATGCGGACTGCGTGCGTGGTCGTCGGATGGCGACTGTGCCAAAGTGCCGTTTTGATCTGGAAGTCTGCGGCGGAATTTTCGTGAACGAACCGTGTGTGGTGGACGGTAATCTGGTCAGCGGGCGTACATTTCATGACAACGGGCACTATGTGGCCCCGTGGATCCGTCTGCTGGAAACGCAGGCAACCGCTGAGGGTCGCTGAGGAACCGGCAGAAGGTGGTGTTTTGAGGGGTTGTATTCGGACTGGAAAGCACGGGCTACCCCTTTGAGTGTCTGGCATCTTCCTCTAAAAATAAACCGCAGCCATTTGTGGACCGCGGTGCGAGTGACGAGATATCTGAATGCGGCCGGTTCGCGGCCGATGCCGGGTTACTCGCCGTCCTTCTTCAGGTAGTCTTTGAACTTCTTGCGGAACTTTGAGACTTTGGGGCCGACGACCGCCATGCAGTACGGGTTGGACGGGTTGTTGGCAAAGTAATCCTGGTGGTAGTCTTCGGCCGAGTAGAACGTCGAGTTGGGCTCCATCGTTGTCACGATGGGGCTGTCGAAGTCGCCTGACTTGTTGAGTTGAGCGATAAGTTCGGTGGCCTGTTTTTTCTGCTGATCGTCATGATAGAAGATGGCCGAGCGGTATTGGGTACCGGCGTCGGCGCCTTGTCGATTGAGCGTTGTGGGATCGTGTGTGTAGAAGAAGATCTCCAGCAGTTGCTCGTACGTGATTTTGGATGGGTCATATTCGATGCGGATGGCTTCGGCGTGACCGGTCAGACCGGTGCAGACTTCCTTGTAGGTGGGATTTTTTTTGGTTCCGCCGATATAACCGCTGACGACCTTTGTCACCCCTTTGACTCGCAGGAAGACTGCTTCGGTGCACCAGAAACAACCGGCGGCCAACGTGGCCGTGGCCGTTTTCTTCTCTGTCAGCTTGCCGACGGTTTCGTCCGGGTTGATCATGACTGCGCCTTTGCTGCGTAAAACCTGCGAAATTGGGGCGGCTGGGGCCTGTGAGCCGGAGCGACCGGAGACAAACTGTCCTGACGGTCGCATCCTAGTCCAGTACCGCTCGATCGGCAACAACATAACCTTGAAGCGGGCGGGTGGCAACCAATTGTGGCTGGCGGTTGGTTTGAACTGCGCCTGAGGGAACGGGTTTCGCTGTGGATGATCCACGAAAGGACACGAATGTTGGGTACAGCGTTGGGAGCCGGTGGCGGTTTGAGAGCTGGTGCAGAGTGTGACTGGTGGCCTTGGTGCCACACGGCCCGATACTGACTTGCCTGGTTTGGGAGAGGGGGGCGGTTTTCGAGTGTGAGTACGACCACGAGTACGAGGGCGGTCTGCACTGGCAATCTGGGTATGTGTACGGGATACCTGCTGTGGGGCAGGTTCTCTCACGGAGCCACGGAGACACGGAGGGGGTACGGGGGCGACGCCTAGGGAGAGCAGCACCCTTATCCCCAACCCCTCTCCCCATTTCACGGGGGCGAGGGGAGGATTCGTGGTCATTGGGGGTGAGCCGTGGGCGGGAGCTCACAGGGGGGCTGCGGTTGCGGGCGGCATCGATGTTGCAGGTCCGGGCACGTCCGCGTCCGGCTCGCCGGTGTTTGTTGTGAACGGGTGCATTTAAGCAGCCGATGCGCAGAGGCTGCGCGGGACACGGGCGTTTTTGTGATTATCTGCCTTGCTGTACCTGTTTCAGCCACTCGCTGACTGCGATGGCGTCGAGCGGTTTGCCCTGGGGTGTGACTGGAGCGTGCAACTGCAGAGACCGGGGGGCTACCAGTAATGCAACGTGAACAACATCCCCGACATCGCGGAGGATGCCGGGAACCATGTCGGCCAGTCTCTGGCCAGCGTATGGCTGGTCTGAAACAAAGGTGCTGAGCAGTCCAGTGATGTGGGCTCCGACCAGACGCTCGTCGATGGCAACGGCCGCAAGTGCTGCGAAGCTGCCGGTGCCACTGGCAACCAGTTCGACTGAGCCGCACAGTGATTCGCGAGTCAGCAGGCTAGCAGTCAGCCGGATGTCTCGGACCCACTGGCCGCACAGGGGGCGCCCCAGCCACAGCGACCATTCGGCCGAGTTATGGTCGGGGGCTCGTCCAATTCGGTCGCCGGCAACTTCAGTGCTGCCGGTGGCTCGCAATTCCAGCACTGCCCAGCCTTTGCCGGCGGCTTCCGCCAGTTGTTGCTGTTCACGGACCCACGGACTGTCACTGCCCTGCCCGCTGATGATGACTATCAGGCGACCTGCTGCAGATTTCGGGCAACGTCCGGTGAGTTGCAGCTGCAGTCCTGCTTCAGGCTGCAACTGCAGCTGAAACAGCCCGTCGTTGCCGGCGGTCAACTGTCCTGTACCGCTGCCGGGCTCAGTTCCTCCCAGCAGTCTCTCCAGACGTCGGCGCACTTCGGCTGCGGGCAGGTTCTGGCGATGCTGCAGCAGGCTGCGAGCTTCTCGGGCAGCGAACTGCGGCAGTGTCAGCCATTCGTCCGGGCGAGTCGTACCGGGATAGCAGCGAAGCGTTTCAGGTTCTTCGAGGGAAATTGTTGGCTCAGAAATCGGCTGTCCGTCGCCCTGCCCTTTCAGGTGCAGCGTCATGAAACCGTACATGGCTTCACGCATTGTTTGATTGTAGTCATGAGGAGACTCAACGACGGTGTGTCGCGGAAGATCCTGCTGGTTGTACAGTGAGAAGATGGGGCGGGCCGCGCTGATGGACTTTGCGGCTTCGCTCACCGAGAACTGAAAGGCGTCCTGAGTGGCGCTGATGATCAGCAGCGCGCGGGGTGCTGTGAGTGCAAGGATGCGAGATTCTTCGGTAGCGGCCAGTGCCCCGGGAACTACTTCACACATACAGCAGGCGGCGCCGAGATAGGCCTGATAAGTTCCAACGGAGCAGACTGGCGCGACGGCTCTAAATCGTTCGTCCCAGGCACCGGCGTACATGGACTGATTGCCGCCGCCGCTGGCTCCGGTAATGCCAATCCGCTGTGCATCAACTTCCGGGCGAGATGTCAGATAGTCCACGGCACGGCCGTTTTCATAGACCTGAATGCCGCTGAGTGGTCGACCGACAGGGAATAGAGTGGCTGCGGTCATCTCACCATGGTACTCACCCAACTGTTTGCCGATGGCTCGCTCACCGGCACCGAATGCGTCCACTGCCAGCACAAAGAAGCCCAGTCGTGCGAGGCCGGCACAGCGAGCCTGTACGTGGAGATCCTGTTTGGCGCCAGCCCAGTGACCATGCACGCACAGTACAGCCGGCAGTCGTCCTGGCAGTTTCGGGACCCAGGCATTGGCGGTCATGAAGACGCCTCGCAGTGTCTGAAACACGATTTTCTCGATGCGATATTCGGGGCGATCGAGAGTTTCGAGAATTCGTGGTTCCAGCGGGGCGTGCTCCTGCGGGAATCCGCCCCACGCAAGTTCCAGCTGCTGACGCAGTTGCAGTCGCTGAGCCTGCCAGGTGGCGAGGTCCGCCGGCGGAGCATCCTGTTTTCGCAATTCGGCAGCAGTCTGACGAACAAAATTCAGAAACGGCTTATCGGCAGGAGTCTGTGCATTGGCTGCAGAGAACCCCAGTGCGGTCAGCAGCGGCAGGAAGAGGAGTGAGATTATGAGGTGGCGTGTGCTGACGAGGCCGGGTGCCGTCATGAGTTCTGTTCCTTGCTGACCAATGAGCGATTGAACTGGCAGTCCTGTAATCTGACAGAATGACCGCAGCGGGGAAAGTCACCGCGCGGGGTTCAGTGTCAATCCGGAGGAGCCGTTTGTTTGTGGAGGCGAGCAAGCACTGACAGATGATGCCGTCTGGGTAATCAGGAAAAAGAAGAGAAGACGCAGTTCGGGGTTTTCAGTCGCTGTGGAGAGATGTTCGATTTTGTCATGTGACGGCAAGAGTGGAGTGGGGAAAGGCGTGTTTGGGGCGGCTCGTGCTGGAAAGCCCGAGCCACAAAGAGGGTAGCGGACACTGCGGTGACCAGAGTGGATAAGGCGTCAGTGCTGGCGATGCAGGCTATGAATGAGGGTGGGCTGGCAGGCTTTGGAGTTTTTGGGTCAGCCGCTGGCGGGATTGTCTGAGCCTGAGCTGCAGGCGGCGATTCAGGCGGAGGATGCGGTGGCCATTCGGCGGCTGCTGGATCCGTATGTGCTGGCGGTGGTCAGTATTAACCCAGAGTCGCGGGTGCGTGTGGAGCGAGGTCAGCGGCGGGTGCAACTGCAGCAGGCGGGGTTTACGGCAGCGATTGTGAAGGTTCAGAATGGCGGTGCGGTGAAGGCTGCATTGTCGATTCAGTCACCTCAGGCCGGGCCGTCGTACAGCGGTTCAACGCGGCTGTCGGTGGAGCGGATGGATCAGCCTGCGCTGCATCAAGTGGAGACTCCGGCTGCCGGTCCGCGGCGATTTGCGGTGCTGGACTGGTACACAGCGCCGCCGCTGACGGCCGGGTTATCGGGGGTCTCGACTGAATATGCCGTGCTGCTGATCGGCACCAGTGATGCGGGTATGCAGGAGATCGTGCTGCAGTTTTCGGTGGGCGAGCAGACTCAGGATCTGGGATTTCGGGCGGAGTTGCCGATTGTGTTTGAGAGCCGTCCGGCTGTACCGGTGCGAGTTGCGGTGGAGGATGCAGAGGACCCAGAGGCGTTTGTGCGACTGCTGATTCGGGATCCGCAGGGGCAAGTGTGGCCGTCGCAGATTCGCCGACTGGCGCCGGACCTGTTCTTTCAGGAGCAGATTTATCGGAAGCAGGGCGAAATCGTTTGGCTGGCTGCTGGTGAGTACCACATTGAGTCATCTCGCGGGCCCGAGTACCAGCGTCAGCAGCAGCAACTGACAGTGCGACCGCTGGCTGGCAAACCGGCTGAGTCGTCTGTGCAGACGCTGTTGATTCGTATGCAGCGATGGGTCTCACCTTTGAGTCGCGGCTGGTATCCGGGCGATCATCATATTCACGGCGCCGGGTGTGCTCATTACCAGAATCCGACTCAGGGAGTGCAGCTGGAGGACATGTTTCGGCAGATCAGCGGGGAGGGTCTGAACGTTGGCTGTGTGCTGACGTGGGGGCCGTGTTTTGAGTATCAGCGGCAGTTTTTCCTGCCGCAGGTGGATCGACTGAGTCGTGGTCAGACGCTGATGAAGTATGATCTGGAAGTCAGCGGCTTTGGATCTCAGGCACTGGGCCATGTCTGTCTGCTGAACCTGTCTGATCAGGTCTATCCCGGTTCAGACGGGACGAAGGAGCAGGGCTGGCCGACATGGACGACACCGGTACTGCGGTGGGCGAAGCAGCAGGGTGCGACGACGGGTTTTGCGCATTCTGCCAGTGGTTTGCAGATTGATCCCAGGCGGGCTGCCGGGCGGTTGCTGGAGCAGTGTGATGCAGACGGCAGTGGTCTGGTCAGTCGAGCGGAAAGTGACCGGGCGCTGTTGCCGCTGCTGTTTGAGCAGATTGATGCGGATGGAGACGGCGGTTTGAGTGTGTCGGAGTTGCAGTCGGCAGTGAACCGCGTGGCAGACGAGTTGCCGAATCTGGCGATCCCGGAGATGGACAGTGTGGAGGCGATGGAGCTGCCGGTGGCGGTCGCCGAGGGTGTGTGTGATTTCATCAGCGCCATGGATACTCCGCGCATCGCCGAATGGAACATGTGGTATCACGTATTGAACTGCGGCCATGGACTGAAGGCAGCGGGTGAGACTGATTTTCCCTGCATGAGCGGGATGGCTGTGGGACAGGGGCGCAGTTATGTGCAGCTGGGCCAGCGACCGCTGGACTATGCGGGCTGGTGTGCGGGGCTGGCAGCCGGGCGCAGTTATGTGTCGGACGGTTACATGCATGCTCTGCAGCTGCAGGCGTCAGCCGGTGGGGCTCGAGCGGGTGTGGGCGAGCGTCTGATGCTGGACCAGGGTGGTCCGGTTCGTGTGCGGGTCACGGTTGCGGCTGCGGCTGCGGCAGAGATGCCGGAATCGATAGCGTACGCCAGTCGTGGTGCACAGGATCAGCCGCGCTGGCTGGGCGACACTGTGACATTGCATGGCGAGCGATCGCGGAAGTGGCTGGCGGGCGGGGAGCGTCGAGTGGAGCTGGTGGTGAATGGTCGGGTGGCGGATCAGCCAGTGATTGCGGCGGACGGTGATGAGCATGAGCTGGAATTCGAGGTGTCGGTGGACCGCAGCAGCTGGCTGGCGATTCGCAGTTTTCCGCAGCTGCATACGAATCCGGTGGAGGTGCTGGTGGGAGGTCGGCCGATTCGAGCATCTGCCGAGAGTGCTCGCTGGTGTCAGGCCGTGATCCGTCAGCTGTGGCGAGTGCGTGAGGGGAATATCGTGGAGGGCGAGCGAGCGGAAGCGCGGGAGTGTTTTGAGCGAGCGATTGCGGAGTATGGTCGTCGTGCAGGGGAGTGTGAACCATGAATGGGAATGGGTGGTGGGGAATGCAGGGATGGCAGGAATTTGAACCGCTGATGAAAGACCAGCGCGTTTTTTGAACCGCTGATGAACGCTGATTAAAGTGTTGGGTTTGCGGCGGAATGGATGTGCTTTGGGTGCCATGAAAAATATTGGTACTATATGTGGTAATATGCCTGCAGGTGGTGACGCCCTGGCTGTGCGGGGCTGGCGCTGTGGGGTTGTGTTCTGTCTGGGGTGCTGCTGTTTTAGCGGAGAGTTGTCAGATGTCGGAGCGAGTTGAGTTGTCCGGGTTGCGGTTGGGTGTGGGTGAAGCGGTGGAGCAGTTTGTGGTGCAGCAGGTGTATCCGCAGCCCGCCATGAAGGCTCAGAGTGACTACCGGAATTACGACAATCCCGCGCGGGACAGTGTGCGGGAATTTTACCGGCAGAATCATCGGCAGCAGACGCTGGAGTTTGTGCGGGCGCGGCGGGCCGAGTTTTTGGGTTTGCAGCGTCAGCGGCTCAGTCCATTCGGTGCGCTCGAGTATCTGAACACGCTGATTGATGATTCGGACCCGGACATTGAGCTGGACCAGCTGCAGCATTTGCTGCAGTGTGCCGAGGCGATCAGGGCGGACGGTCACGAGGACTGGTTTGTGCTGACGGGTCTGCTGCATGATTTGGGCAAAGTTTTGTGTCTGTGGGGGCAGCCGCAGTGGGCGGTGGTGGGTGACACATTTCCGGTGGGCTGTCGATTCAGCGAGCGGATTGTTTACAGTGAGTTTTTTACGGACAATCCGGATACAGCGGATGCGGTGCTAAGCAGTGTGCCGGGGATTTATCAGCCTGGCTGTGGTTTGCGGAGTGTGCTGATGTCGTGGGGGCACGACGAATATCTGTACCATGTGTTGCAGCCGTATCTGCCCGAGCCGGCTTTGTACATGATCCGTTATCATTCGTTTTATGCGTGGCATCGTGAGGAGCAGTATGACTGGCTGTGCGACGATCATGACCGGGCGATGCTGCCGTGGGTGCGAAAATTCAATCCGTATGATTTGTATTCCAAATGCGAGATTCCGCCGAACTGGCAGGAGCTGCGATCTTATTACGAAGATTTGATGCGCAAGTATCTGCCGGCGGAGCTGGCGTTTTGAAGAGTGGTCGGTGGGCAGGGGGCGGTATTCGGTGTTCGGTGTTTGGTTTGGTGAGCCGCGGACGGGAGTCCGCGGTTGGTTCTCTTCGTAGCTCGGGCTTTCCAGCCCGAGATCTGCCCTCTGCGTCTGGAAGATCCGGAGATCGCCGCACGGAGCGGGGCTTCTGCTGGCTGTTGGCCTCACGCGAAGCCGCGAAGGGAAACGCTCTGGGGCTGCTGTGGTGTGTGTTGAACTGCCTGCTCTCCTCTCAACTGTCTGGGAACTACTCTCGATGGCATGGATGCCATCGCCCCTTCACCCCCGACCCCTCTCCACCATTTCACGGGGGCGCGGGAAGAATTTTGTGTGTTGTTGCTTTCAAAAAAGACAACAGTACTCTTCGCCCGTGGCCGGTGGAAAGGCGCGTTCACGGTGTGTGATTGCGCTGATTCGACGATTTTGCAGGTCGCATGCTTTCCGCCACGTTGGTATCATTTGCTATCCAGTGGGTGAGGCGATTTTCTGTTTTTGTGTGTGGTGGCGTACTTGTGATGCGTCTGACGACTCCAATTCTGGTGGTGCTGATGCTGGTCTGCGGCGGCAGTACTGCTTTGTCGATGCAGGATCCGGATTTTGTGAAGGATGTTCAGCCGCTGCTGGAGGCTCACTGTTATTCGTGTCATGACGGTTCGCAGCATTCCGGGGGTCTGGATCTGCGGGCGGGGCTGGTGCGTGGTGGTGAATCGGGTGCGGTGGTGGTTCCGGGGCAGCCGGGCGAGAGTCTGTTGCTGCAGCTGGTGACATCCGGCGCAATGCCGCCTGAGGGCGAACCGCGATTATCTTCTGAGCAGACTGACGTGCTGCGTCGCTGGATTGCCGGTGGTGCAAGGCTGCCTGGTCCGCAGCAGTTTCCGACTGTGACTTCTGATCGGATTGAGGCTTTGTTGCTGCTGCGTTGTGCGGCCTGTCACGGGGCAACTCGTCAGGAGGCCGGCCTTGACCTGCGGACTCGAGCAAGCCTGTTGCGTGGCGGCAGGTCGGGGCCGGCTGCGGTTCCCGGTCAGCCGGATTCCAGTCTGATTTTGCAGAAGATTGTCAGTGGTCAAATGCCGCCAGTGCGTCGCCTGGTGGAGGCGATGATCAAGCCGATTACCGAATCAGAGACGCAGTTGCTGCGGCAGTGGATCGCGGATGGGATGCCGCAGTCGGCTGTGGCGGATGATCATGTGTCCGAGCTGCCGGCCGGTGCGCGTGAGTTTTGGTCTTTCCAGCGGCCTCGTGCTGTTGATCCGCCGTCTCCGCCGGAGGGTGTTCGGGTGCAGAGTCCGGTGGACAACTTTATGCTGCAGCGGTTGCAGCAGGCCGGTTTGACATTTGCGGCACCGGCAGAGACGGCAGTACTGGTGCGTCGGCTATATTATGATTTGACCGGGTTACCGCCGACGTGGCAGCAGCTGCAGGAGGTCTTGCAGGACTCGGGGCCGGAGCGGATTGCTCGACTGATCGATCGACTTCTGCAGTCGCCGCAGTATGGAGTTCGCTGGGGGCAGCACTGGCTGGATGCAGCAGGCTATGCGGATTCGGAGGGAGCGCAGAACGAGGATCGAGTGCGGGCCGACATGTGGCGTTACCGCGACTATGTGATTCAGTCTTTTAATTCTGACAAGCCGTACGATCGTTTCCTGCATGAGCAGCTGGCGGGAGATGAGCTGGCGGATTATGAATCGGCTCCCGAGATGACTCAGGAGTTATACGACAATCTGGCGGCAACGGGATTTCTGCGGACGGCTCCTGACCGAACGTTTGCGAATATTACGGCGTTTGTGCCTGATCGTCTGGAGGTGATTGCGGACGAGCTGCAGATTCTGGGGTCGGCGGTGCTGGGGCTGACGATCAACTGTGCGCGCTGTCATTCGCACAAGTTTGATCCTGTTTCGCAGACTGACTATTACCGTTTATCGGCGGTGTTCAAGGACGCGTGGGACGAGCATGACTGGCTGAAGCCGCTGGACGAGCGTTTGTTGTCGCATGTGACGACGGCTGAGCGTACGTCATGGGTGCAGACGAAGCAGATGCTGGAGCAGCAGATTGCGGAGCTGCAGGGGCAGCGTGGTGGTGCGGATGAGGTGCGGCGTAAAGAGCTGGACGGTCAGATCGAGGCTTTGCAGAAGCAGATTCCGGCTGAGCCTCGCATTCGTGCCTTGTGGTCTCGTGGGCGTCCATCGCCGACGTGGGTGCTGTTGCGCGGCGACTATCTGAAGCCGGGGCGCAGAGTGCAGCCGGGGGTTCCGGAGGTGCTGGAGCCAGCGGGGGCGTTGCTGCAGTATGAGCCGCCGTGGCCGGGTGCGACCAAGACGGGTGCTCGTCTGGCATTTGCTCGCTGGCTGACAAAACCTGAGCATCCATTAACGGCGCGAGTGATGGTGAACCGGATCTGGCTGCATCATTTTGGCCGCGGTCTGGTGGAGACTCCGGGAAACTTCGGTGTCGCGGGAGCTCGGCCTTCGCATCCTGAGCTGCTGGACTGGCTGGCGGTGCAGTTTGTGAGCAGTGGCTGGAGTGTGAAGGCGATGCATCGACTGCTGTTGAATTCGGCGGTTTGGCAGCAGTCGGTGCAGGTCAGCGCTGCTGCTGAGCAGCTGGATCCGGAGAATCGGTTATGGTCGCGGATGCCGTTGCGGCGACTGGATGCAGAGTCATTGCGGGACGGGCTGCTGCTGGTGTCGGGTGCTTTGAGTGAGCGGTTGTATGGTCCTGCGGATGCACTGGAGGTGCGGGGTGACGGATTGGTGACTGTGCGGTCTGAGGCTGGCAGCTGGCGTCGCAGTGTATTTGCGCTGCACCGCCGGACTCAGATTCCCAGTCTGCTGGAGAGTTTTGATTATCCGCAGATGGGTCCGAATTGTGTGCAGCGTGGCGAGTCCCTGGCGGCTCCGCAGACTTTGCAGCTGCTGAACGGCGGGCTGGTGCATGAGTTAGCGGGGCGTCTGGCGGAGCGGGTGCTGCGGGAGTCCGGGCAGTCTGAGCCTTTACAGTCTGCTGAGGAGGCTCGGGAATTGCGGATTCGCTGGCTGTACCGTGTGGCGCTGCAGCGGGAGTCGGAGGCTGAGGAGCTGCGGGAGCTGCTGGTGAGTCTGCGGCAGCTGGTGCTGGAGTGGCAGCAGGCGAGTGGAGTGCCTGCGGGCGGTGTCAGCAGGCCTGAGATCGCGGGTGAGCTGTCGGCGGAGCTGCGGGGGTTTCAGAATCTGTGTCATGCTGTGCTGAATTCTGCTGCGTTTGTGATGTTGGACTGACGGTTGAGGAGTTAGCGGATGGGCAGTCGGCGGGCGATTTTTCGCAGTCTGGCCGGGGGAGTTTCGGCAGCGGCTTTGATGTCGCTGCTGGATGGGGAGGTGCGTGCGTGCGGTGCCGGGAAGGCGGAGGAAAGCGGCGCATCTGGGCGTCCGGGTGGAGCGGTGCAGCGTGCAGCGGCGACGAGCGTGATTCATTTGTTCATGAACGGTGGTCCCAGTCAGATGGATCTGTTTGATCCGAAGCCCGAGCTGACTCGCAGGCACGGTCAGGAGCATTTTGATCGGATCGCGGGTGAGGTGGAGTTTCCTGATGCGGCGGGGGCGTTACTGGGCAGTCCATTTCGATTTTCGCAGCATGGTCAGAGCGGGATGTGGGTGAGTGAATTATTGCCTGAGGTGTCGCGGCATGCTGATGATCTGGCGCTGTTGCGCGGAATGTACACCACGAATCTGACTCACGAGCCGGCGCTGTACAAGTATCACAGTGGCAGTGAGTTTACGGGGCGTCCATCATTGGGGGCGTGGATTACGTGGGGACTGGGCAGTGAGAATCGGAATCTGCCGGGTTATGTTGTGCTGGAGGATCCTCAGGGTCTGCCGGTGAACGGTATTGACAACTGGACATCCGGGTTTCTGCCGGCGTCCTTGCAGGGGACTCGTTTCCGTGCCACGGGTGCGCCGGTGTTGAATGTCAGTCCGGATTTTACGCAACCGGAGCGAGTGACGCAGGTGGAGCGGGAGCTGATTCGGCGTCTGGATCGGCTGCATCAGCAGCAGCGATCCGGGCAGTCGCGGCTGGAGTCGCGTATTCAGGCCTGGGAGCTGGCTGCGCGGATGCAGACATCGGCGACCGACGCGCTGGATCTGCAGCAGGAGACGGCAGCGACGCTGGAGCTGTACGGGATTGGCAGTGAGCCCACGGATTCTTATGGTCGTCGCTGTTTAATTGCGAGGCGACTGGTGGAGCGTGGCGTGCGTTTTGTGCAGTTGTTTATTAACAGTCAGATCTGGGACAATCATTCGAGTATTGGGACAGCGCTGCCATCGGCGTGTGTGCGGACGGATCGGCCGATTGCAGCCTTGCTGACGGATCTGAAGCAGCGAGGTTTACTGGATCAGACGCTGGTGGTGTGGGGGGGTGAAATGGGCCGGTTGCCGATATCGCAACTGGCGGCCGACAAGAATCCTCGCAGTTCCGGCCGGGACCACAACAAGAACGCGATGGTGGCGTGGCTGGCGGGTGGCGGAGTGCGGGGTGGTATTGTGCACGGCGCGACTGACGAACTTGGATTTGCGGCGGTGGACGGACGAGTGGGCGTCCCTGATTTTCATGCGACTCTGCTGCATCTGCTGGGGCTGGGCCACGAGGATTTGTATGTGGAGCGGGCCGGGTTGAAGGAGCGACTGACGGGGGTTGTTGAGCCGCGAGTGGTAAGCGAGATATTGTGAGACGGGGCGGTGGTGTGAGTTCCGGTCTTGTGGTTGTCGCATCGGTTTGTGCTGTTTCTCTGAAGCTGCATTCTGATTTTTTCGAGGTCGTGGGCGTGTGGGTGGTGGGTAATACCCGCCGGATTGGGGTTGTAATGCCATTTGGGCTTGAGTCGTCAGGTCTTTTGGGGGATGGTGGTTAAAGGCGAGCACCATTTCCTGGAAGGCCGGCAATTCGATGCACTGTGCTTACGACCGATCGTTTTCCTGGGAACACAACTGTATTCGTGGTCCGCAGTTTTATGGTGCGGATCCGGTGGTACCTGACGTACCGTTGAAGATGTTTTTGGGATTGCCGGTACGCAGTCGTTTGGGGATTGCGGCTGGATTATTGCCAAACAGCAACTGGCTTTTGCCGTATGCTCGGCGAGGTTTTGATCTGTTGACGTGGAAGACTGTGCGTACTCGGGCGCGGGCCTGTTATCCGTTGCCGGACTGGGTGCTGGTGGACGACGGTGGCAATGCGGACGGCTCTGTGACGGTTGTGGATCGATGGTTGGGTGATGTTCGGGATGTGAGTTCTGCGGTGTGTTTTGGCATGCCCTCGTTTGCACCTGAGCAGTGGAAGCCGGACATTTGCTGAGCGCGGGGGCAGCTTTTGGAGGGTCAGTTGCTGATTGTTTCGGTGGTTGCAAGTCCTCAGCCGGACTGGACCATTGACCAGCTTGCGGATGACTTTGCGTTATGTGCGCGGTGGGCGGTGGAATCCGGTGCACAGGTGATTGAGGCGAATCTTTCGTGTCCGAATGTGTGTTCGGCTGAGGGTTCGCTGTACTGCGACGTGTTATCCAGTTTGCGGGTGTTGCAGCGGATCCGGGAGTCGATTGGCGCGGTGCCGTTGTTGCTGAAGCTGGGTGAGTTTCCGTCGGGGCGGCAGTTGTCTCAGTTTCTGCGGGCGTTGAACGGGTTGGCGAATGGAGTGACATTCGTCAACTGTGTGACTCGAGAGGTGCTTCGTCCTGACGGCACACCGGTGTTTGGTGAGAAGTATCGGCGAGCCGGGGTGCTGGGGCGTGGCATACATCAGGCGGCGGTTCGGCTGGTTGGTCAGGTGCGTGAGCTGATTGATCGGGATGGATTATCTTTGGAGCTGGCGGCGGTGGGTGGTGTGAGTCGAGTGTGTCATGCGGAGTCTTTGTTTGCGGCGGGTGCGGATGCGGTGTTGTGTGGTTCAGCGCCCGCATTTCTGCCGGGACTGGCGGTTGAGATGAAGGCGGCGCATCCGGAGTGGTGAAGCGGTGGTTGGTGGGGGCAAGATTTGGGCCATGAATGGCCAGGGATTGGCCAAATTGAATCGTGGGAGTGCGGCTGGCGGCGTCTGCTTTTATGGCCGTGCGGGTGCGTTGCAGGCGGTTGGTCTCACGCGAAGCCGCGAAGGGAAACGCATAAGGTCGGTGGTCGGTGTGTGTGTGTGGCTGTCCGTTTAGGGCGGGGAGGAGTACTCTTGCTTCGCGTAATTGGTGGCAGTAGGATTTGGGTACTGTGGTGCGGGTGTGTTGTGTCCTGTTTTTGGAATTTTCGGATGCTGCGAATCTCACAGAGCGGACAGGCTGGTCGTGGGCATTATCTGCGGCGGGATCTGTTGCAGGCGGGCAGTCTGTCGCTGGTGAGTGGAATGACCTTGCCGCGTCTAATGCGGGCTCAGGATTCTGTGGTGCGTCGTCCGGGTGCGGCGAGATCGGTGATTTTGTTTAATCTGCTGGGTGGTCCCAGTCAGCTGGACATGTTTGATATGAAACCGGCTGCTCCGGTGGAGATTCGCGGTCAGTTTTCGCCGATTCAAACTTCGCTGACGGGTGTGCAGATTTGTGAGCATCTGCCGAACACTGCGCGGATCATGCACAAGCTGTCTTTGATTCGTTCGGTGACCCACAACTATAATGCTCACAATCCGCTCAACATCATGACGGGTTTTAGTCTTGGCAATCCCTCCGCACTGACTCCTGATCCGAATGATCCTCCTGACATTGGCGCTGTCTGTCAGTATCTGGGTCTGGGGCCGCGGGGTATGCCTGGTGCGGTGTGTCTGCCGTGTTATCCGGGCTGGGGTGAAAGTAGCATGTATCCCGGGATTCGTCGTCCCGGTCCGTATGGTGGCTGGCTGGGCAGTCAGTTTGATCCGCTGTTCAGTCTGTGTGAGCCGACATTTGATCGCAAGCCGGATCGCCCGTACTACGGGACTGCGATTGCGCTGGGCGAGCCTCGCATGCCTGCCGCGGATGCTCTGCCGGAAATGACGGTCGATCGTCTGGATCGTCGCCGCAGCGTGCTGCAGCAACTGGATCAGCAGTTTTCTCGACTGCAGTCTTCGGGGGCGATTGAGCGAATGGATCGTATTCAACAGCAGGCCTTTGGTCTGCTGACCACCAGTCGAGTGCGTGCGGCTTTCGATTTGTCTGGCGAATCCGAGAATGTGCGACGAAAGTATGGCGGTTCTTTGTTTGCCAACTGCATGCTGGCAGCGAGGCGTCTGGTTGAGGCGGAGGTACCTTTCATTAGTGTGCATGCCGAGAACTTTTTACCTCACGGTTCATTCACCTATGACATGCACGAGAACAATTTTGCGATGCTGCGGGATCATAATCTGCCGGTGCTGGATGCGTTGTTGCCGGCATTGATTGAGGACCTTGAGGACCGTGGACTGCTGGAAACAACGCTGGTGTGGGTGATGGGTGAAATGGGGCGATCTCCGAAGATCAATACGAAGGCGGGTCGTGAGCACTGGCCGCAGTGTGGATTTTGTCTGCTGGCCGGGGGTGGAATTCGTCCTGGAGTGGTGCATGGCAGTTCGGATGCGATTGGTGCCTGGCCTGCGTCATCTCCGGTGAGTCCAGCGGACATCGTGGCTACGATCTATCATCAGTTGGGCATTGATGCTGATACGATGCTGCCTGACCGTTCAGGGCGTCCGCTGCCGATTGCTCATGGGGGAGTGCCAATCTGGGAGCTGATTGGCTGAATCGGGAACAGTGGTCAGTGGTCAGTTTTCGGTTTAGCGAGCCGCGGGCAGGAGTCCACGGGTGCATTGCAGACAGTTTGTGTCACGCGAAGCCGCGACCGAGAAGAGAATCGCACGGGGTCAGTTGACAGTGGGGGCGGGTTGTGGGCGGGATGGCATCCGTAAGTGTTTGAGCCGGGCGGGGGGCAAGTATGAATCGGCCGTTGTATGGCGGTCAGTTGCAGTCGAGGGGGCTCGCACTGTGACTCCGGCTTTGGTAGATTCGGTGTTGAGTACTGATGCTGGCTGAGATGCGGGTGCGGGGGGGGCATTGTGATGAATTCGGGAACGAGACTGGGGTATTTTTGTCTGGCATTAGTTTGCAGTGTGTTGCCGGCGGAGGCTCAGGAAACAGCAGCGTGGCCGCAGTTTCGGGGGCCGGGAGCGCGGGGTGTGGCGTTGGGCAGCGGTTTGCCGGAGGTCTGGTCAGCGACTGAGAACGTGGCTTGGAAGCGGGATTTGCCGGGCCGGGGCTGGTCATCTCCGGTGGTCTGGGGCGACAGTATTTTTTTGACGACGGTGGTGAATACGGTTGAGTCGGAGGAGCCGAAGAAGGGGCTGTATTTTGGGGGAGATCGGACGAAGCCACCCCAGTCAGTGCATCAGTGGAGGGTGGTGTGTCTGGAACTGTCGAGCGGTGAGGTGCGGTGGGAGCGGCAGGTGCATGAGGGTGTACCGCAGTCATCGATTCACATCAAAAGCAGCTTTGCTTCGGAAACAGCTGTGACAGACGGTGAGCGAGTGTTTTTTTGTTTTGGCAATCTGGGAGCTTTTTGTTTTGATTTTGAGGGCAAAGAAATTTGGCGGCATGAGCTGGCGGCGATGCCGATGCGTTTTGGCTGGGGGACTGCCGCATCGCCGGCACTGCATGGGGGCCGGCTGTATTACTGCAGTGACAATGAGCAGCAGTCAGTGCTGCTGGCTCTGGATGCGGCAACGGGTAAGGAACTGTGGCGGACCGAGCGGGAGGACAAGAGCAACTGGTCGACTCCGTTTGTCTGGCAGCACGAGCAGCGGACTGAGATTGTGCTGGCGGGAACCGGTGGCATTGCATCGTATGATCTGGCCGGGGAGCTCCTCTGGTCGACTCGCGGCGGCATGTCCAGCATCACCATTGCGACTCCGTATGCCGCCGACGGTTTGTTGTATGTGAGTTCGGGCTATGTGCTGGACCAGCAGCGGCCGATTTATGCGATTCGTCCGGGTGCAGCGGGTGACATCAGTCTGCAAAAAGGTGAAACCAGCAATGACTTTATTGTCTGGTCGCAGCCTAAGGCGGGGCCTTATAACCCATCGACGCTGGTCAGTGGTCAGCGTCTGTTTGTGTTGTATGACCGTGGTTTTTTCGCGGGGTTTGACGCGAAGACTGGTCGCGAATTGTATGCACAGCAGCGATTGCCTAACGGGCGTGCGTTCACAGCATCTCCGTGGGCTGCGGACGGAAAGGTTTTCTGTCTGAACGAGGATGGTGTGACGTTTGTGCTGCGTGACAGCGACAACTACGAGGTTTTGCGGACGAATTCGCTGGCGGAGGACGACATGGGCATGGCGACTCCGGCGATTTCCGGCGACCGTCTGCTGATCCGCACTTCCGCTCGGCTGTACTGCATTCAGAATGCGAAGCAAAAGCGGGAATGAGAGGGCAGTGTTGGGTTTGGCGAGCCGCGGACGGGAGTCCGCGGGTGTGTTTGCCGGGTGTGGGGTGGGCCGTTCGCTGACGTTGCGGGGCGGGGATTGTGGTGTGTTGGCGGAGTCGTTTTGAGGGTGACTGGCCCCCTTCGCCCCAAACTCGCTCCCCATTTCGGGGCGAGGGGGGTGATTGGCGGTCAGTGGGCAGTCTGCTGCCTGCTGTGCGAGTGCAAAACGCAATTGTTTTCCCTGTCTGCAGAGGTTACTATGTACCGGTTCGTCTGCCCCTGCTGCAATTCTGCCTGCATTTTGACCGGGGACTGTCATGAAGCATCACAGACCGTGTAGGCTGCCGGAGCACGCCGTGAGCCGTCGTGCATTTTTGGGTGGTGGACTGTTGGGGGGGCTGGGATCGGCGGCGGGTCTGGGTGGTGTGCTGACGGCAGCACCGGCGATTGCCGGTCAGGTGCGGTCTCGCAGTCGCCGTGTGCTGAATATTTTTCTGCATGGTGGTGTCAGTCAGCTTGAGACGTGGGATCCGAAGCCCAATACGGACACAGGGGGACCATTTCGTGCGATTCAGACGACGGTGCCGGGGCTGCACATTTGTGAGTTATTGCCGTTCACTGCGCAGCAGATGCATCGGCTGTCGATTGTGCGCAGTCTGGATACTCGCAACGGCGATCATGCTCGCGGTGTCACTGAGATGACGACGGGTCGTGGTCGGATGCCGGGTGTCGAGCATCCTCATCTGGGTGCTGTGGCAGCTCGTTCGCTGATGCCTGACGATTTTCCTTTACCGGGTCATGTTTTGATCCGCAGTTCGCCTGGCGGTCGGAATGTGGAATCTGAGTTTCATTCGGCGGCGTGGCTGGGGCCGCGTTATGCCAGTATGGTGTTATACGATGCGAATCCGCCTAAGTTTGAGGATCGTCCGGGAGAGATTACGGACGAGGCGGACATGCGGCGGAACGGGATTCGGCAGCGTGCGAACGAGCGTTTTTTGCAGCGGCGGCGTACGGCGGAGACGGAGGCGTATAATTTTTCCTTCTCGCAGGCTCGTGAGCTGCTGTCGAATCGGCATGTGTTTGAGGTCAGTCGTGAATCGGCCGGTGATCAGGCGCGGTATGGGACCAGTCAGTTTGGGCGTCACTGTCTGCTGGCGCGGCGTCTGCTGGAGCATGGGGTGCCGTACGTGCAGGTGAATCACGCCGACTATGATACTCATCACGAAAACTTCGATTTTCACATTGAGCAGCTGGGTGAGTTTGACCAGCCATTTGCAACTTTGGTGTCGGATCTGGCGGATCGCGGACTGTTGTCGAACACGCTGATCTGTGTGATGAGTGAATTCGGCAGGACTCCGAAGATCAACAAAACCTATGGTCGGGATCACTGGGGGACGGCGTGGAGTGTGTTGCTGGGTGGAGCATCAATTCAGCCGGGGGCGGTGATCGGTAAGACGAATGCGAACGGCACGGAGGTGACGGACCGTGTGGTTGATCATGGTCATATCTTTCATACGATTCTGCGTGGAGCGGGAGTGGATTCGGCGGGTGAGTTTGAGATTGGTGGTCGGACATTTCCGGTGGCCGATCCTGCGCGGCAGGCGATTACGGAGCTGCTGACATGACGGGTGCCATGACTGCGGATCCGCAGCAGACAAAACTACTGCGGGAGTGCAAGCTGGGTCGTCCTTTGACCGGTTGTCACTGGGATGTGCATTCGCGCTATGTGTACTGTGGTGCTGAGGATTTTTTGATACATCGGGTGGATATGGGTGACGGCGGAGAGACTTTGCTTGCAGGTCATGAAAGCTGGGTGCGGGCATTTGGTTCATCGCCGGACGGTGAGATGCTGTACAGCGGCGGTTATGACGGTCGTTTGATTTTCTGGCCGGTGGCCGGTGGGCGGCCTGAGCCATTGCGGGTGATTGACGCTCATCGGGGCTGGATTCGGGCCTTGGCGGTCAGTCGTGACGGGCGAAAGCTGGCAACGTGCGGGAATGACCGACTGGTGAAGGAGTGGGATGCGGCAACGGGTCAGTTGCTGCATGAATATGCGGGACATGAGTCACATGTTTACAATGTACATTATTCGCCGGATGCGGGGTGTTTGTATTCCTGTGATCTAAAGGGTGTGGTGCAGGCGTGGACATCTGGTGTGGCACAGCCGCAGGCATTGACGACGGTGGCTCAGCTGCACGGTTACGACACGACATTTCGCGCGGACATCGGGGGTGCTCGCTGTATCGCGCTGCACGCGGACGGTCGGCAGCTGGCATTTGGTGGAATCACAAAAGTGTCGAATGCGTTTGCGGGTGTGGGTGAGATTGCGGTGGCGGTGGTGAATGTCGCGGACGGCAAATTGCAGCAGGTGTTGCAGTCGAAGGACAAGACGGTGGGCACGACCTGGGGTGTGTCGTGGCATCCTGGCGGATTTTGGCTGGGTCTGACGGGTGGTGGTGGCGGTGGCTGGCTGTATTTCTGGAAGCCGGACAGTGCGGACGAGTTTTTTCGTTTCAGGCTTCCGAGCGACGGCCGTGGTCTGAGTGTGAGTCCCGATGGTGCTGGTGCTGCAGTGGCGCACGCGGACGGCCAGTTAAGGCTGTACGGCCTGGGTTGAGTGTTGGGAACCGGGGCGGCGAAGAACTGTCTGGCAGATCCGCATCAAGTACAAAAAAAAGAGCCGCAGGGGTTACTGACAACCCATGCGGCCCTGATCTGTCCCGGGCGGGATTCGAACCCACAACCTTCGGCTCCGGAGGCCGACACTCTATCCAATTGAGCTACCGAGACTTAAAGCGAAGCCGACGCTTGCTGAATGGTCCGGCGGACCTGTCCCATGCCATGACACGCTAGTCGCCGCTCCTGTTCGATAGTTTGCCGGAATTGCTTTGGATTTGCAAGTGCTGGCGAGCATGAGTGTTGATGGGTACATGGACTGAAAGACCGAGTTGTGCCGTTGCGCGGGGCTGCTGTACATCATTTCAGTTTCCAGTCATGTTTTTATTGGGCAGGAATCTTGACAGTGACCGGTTATTTCCGAGAATCTGGGCCGTAACCACAAAAGGCAGATAACGCGAAAATTTTTCCTGAAAATTCGAAGGAGTGCTGCTGATGCATCGCCGGGCCTGCAAACCGCGACGTGCTTTTACTTTGATTGAGCTTCTGGTGGTGATTGCGATCATTGCCATTTTGGTGGCGTTATTATTGCCGGCCGTCCAGCAGGCTCGTGAAGCCGCCCGCAGGACTCAGTGCAAGAACAATCTCAAGCAGTTGGGGCTGGCGCTGCACAACTACCATGACACGTTCAATGTTTTTCCGATGGGGAACGTGGTACGAGTGGATGCGAACGGTGGTTTGTGGGGTGATGGCTGGAGCTATCATGCTCGAATTCTGCCCTACATAGAGCAGACGAACCTGTACCAGCAGGTCAGTGATGTGATGGGTACCGACCGTGGGACACAGAATTCCCCCAAACAGTTGCTGGCTGGCCGGACGACTCAGATAGCCATCTTTCAGTGTCCTTCGCATCCCAGTGGCACTGGCAGTGCTATAAAGAACAACTATCAGTTGAGTACCTACAACGCTGTCAGCGGTACGACGTCCTTCAATAATGACCAGATGGATCAGTTGACAGACATCGGCTATCGCGGCAATGGCATATTCTTTCTGAACAGCAAGGTGCGGATTGCGGATGTGACGGATGGCACGACCAACACCTTTATGGTGGCCGAAGTCCCTGACGATCTCAGGGGAACTCCCAACCGCATGCCGGGCAGCGACCGGCGTTATAACTTCACGGCGGGCGGTGACGGGAATCCGCCGACAGATTCGACTGAGTCTATGATCGGGATGGAGACTGATGATCCGATCAACGCGAATACTCGAAATGCCGCCGGCCAGTTCAACGGCGATGGCGAGTATGCGGGCAGCTATCACACCGGTGGTGCGCAGTTCTGTATGGCTGATGGATCGGTGCGATTTGTGTCCGAAAACATCAGCATGACCACCTATCGTCGACTTGCGACTCGCGCTGGCGGTGAAGTCATCGGCGAGTTCTGACGGTGGCCGCATTGCTGGCTCGCGATGCATGAGAGCCGGGCAGATTTCTGAGGCCGAGGAAACGGTCCGAGGGTGCCGTGAACTGGCCTCCTGATTTTTTACAGCACAGTGTTCTCAAATCGCAGTGCTTGGGCTGGACAGGGCTGGCCTCCGCGCGGGCGTTTGGGTTTTGGTACTTGGTGTGTCTTGCGACTGACGGAGGGTTCGGGGATGCGTAGTGTCTGGGGCGTCATATTTTCGGCTGTGATGATACCGGCTGTGGCTGGTTGTGGTGGCGGTGCCTTTGAGGTGGTTCCGGCTGGCGGATCGGTACAGTTTAAAGGGGCTCCGGTGTCCACCGGTTCGATCACACTGGTGCCTGTATTGGCTGCTGGTGAGGCAGTGGCGGGCGGGGATTTGGGCAAGCCGGCGAAAGCCGAGCTGAAACCGGATGGCACGTTTGAATTGTCGACCTATGGCCAGTTTGACGGTGCGGTGCCGGGCCGGCACAAGGTGATTTACGAGGGGTTGGAGGGCGAAGAGGAAGCGGAGGAGACAGAGGTTGCGACGGGAGACGGCGAGACCGAAACCGCCGATCCGGATGCTTCTAAAGCCCGCAAAAACGCAAAGCCTCGAATGTCGCTGCGGGTGAAGGAGGGCACGGAGGTTGAAGTGAAGACCGGGGTGGAGAATCGGTTTGTAATTGAGCTGGTGGAAGGGCCGGCGATTGAAGAGGAGCCAGTGGAGTAGGGAGTTTACCAGGTTTTGGGGCTTGCGAGTTAGGTTGCATCCGGTCCACGGGGCGTCAGAATCGCCATGAGTGATTCAACCGGCCCTGGTGAATTTTTAGAAAACTGCCAAATGGTGTACACGCCGGCATGATCGGACGTGTGTGGTCTGTTGTACGGAAGCCGTGAAGTGTTAAGGAGTTACTGTCAGGCAGACGCTGCGGATTTGGTGCAGTTTTCTGCTGATCTGTCGTAAGTTGCATGGCTGTTGGCACTTGCGCTGTTCAGCTGGACTCGGGTCAGGCGCCCGTTAGGATCTTCGGAGTCACTTTTCGTGTCCGAACCCTGACTGGCTCATCTGTCATGAAGCTTAGCCGCAGCCAATCCATGCAGCGCAGTCGATCGGGCCTGCCGGCATCCCGGCAGGTTCGTCGTCGTCGCAGTGTGCAGCCGCCGTCGGCGCATCAGCAGCGTGGGCGGGGTCTGGCGGCCGGGCGGCGCTTTGATGCGCCAGAAGTGTGGCATCCGCCTGTTGAGCATGCCGAGGGTCAGCCTGGCGAGCTGCGTGTGCTGGCGCAGTCGGCGGGTGCCGGTTATGTGCATGCAGTCAGTGTGGATGACGTGCGTGAGCGGGTGCTGCAGCTGCCGGCCGACCTGCGTGCGGATCTGGATGTTGTGCAGCTCAGCCGGATGACTCGCAAACGCCAGCTGTTTCCCTGCTACGGACTGCAGTGGGGTTCCGCGGTATACCTGTATCCGATCGAGGAATCGCTGGAAGAATTGTACGTCCGTACGCCTCGACCTGCACAGCGGATTGAAACCGAGATGTACGGTGGTCGCTGGGTGCAGGATGGTCGGTTCTGGCGACTGATCTGGACAGCTGAAACGGTGCGGGATTTTTATCTGAACAATGTGCTGATGCATGAGATCGGGCACATCAATGATTCGCGGAACACAAGTTTTCGCAAGCGCGAGCGTTATGCGGACTGGTTTGCGATTGAGTATGGCTACCGGGCAAGTCGCTGAGGTGCCACGGATGAAGGGTCGGTTTTGTGCCACGGATGAACACGGATTGCCTCGGATAATCGCAGAAGGGCGGGATTGCGGTTTCACAGGTGCTGCAGGTCCCATAAGACCTGCAGCACCTGTGTGGCT